>Ga0226835_1000050_pt1 | contig 258743 bp, 215 predicted proteins | sample LAC_MetaG_1_FD_163627 | JGI IMG/M metagenome (GOLD analysis project Ga0226835, IMG submission 163627) | Anaerobic ammonium oxidizing microbial communities from anammox membrane bioreactor (MBR) in UC Berkley, California, United States -... | ecosystem: Engineered > Bioreactor > Anaerobic >...
AGTGGTCCCGGCGGTCCAAGTGGTCCCGGTGGTCCCGGTGGTCCCACAGGTCCAGGCGGTCCCAGTGGTCCCGGCGGTCCAAGCGGTCCCGGTGGTCCCGGCGGTCCCGGTGGTCCCAGCGGTCCTCTCGGTCCCAGCGGTCCTCTCGGTCCTGCCGGTCCTCTCGGTCCCAGCGGTCCCGGCGGTCCCGGCGGCCCTGGCGGTCCTGCCGGTCCTGGCGGCCCGACATCTTCGGAGGGTTAGTCCTCTCGAAAAAAGAGCTAAATTGCCTACAACCTTTAGCTCAGTACAGGCTCCCCGGCATGCCGCCGGGGAGACCTCATTTTATGGATCTATTCAGCCAGGTCGCCGGGTCTCACCTCGAACACGAAATGAGCGTCTTTAGTAACGTGATACGGCAGTCTCTTCTGAGAGAGGACTCTTTCCGGGGAAGGCTCCGGCAGAGAAGCGAAATTGAAGCAGAAAGTCACCATTACCGCCCGGTTGCCCGGCGATGAGACGCTGCTGGCGATATACCGGGCTATGGCGGGCCGGTAAGCGACCCCCACCGGGTTCGACATATAGTCATGGAAGAGCTTCTGCAGCTTGTAATGCTTGAAAGCCTCGAAACGGGTCATCAGGTCGAAACGAGGAAACTCATAAAGACGCTGGGAGCCGTCCTCGAAAGTGACGATGGCGGTATTGTGAAAGTTCATCAGGCGCATGTCCGGAGCGAAAAGCTGCCAGATCGTCTCCACCCCGGAGAGGGCCCGCAAGGGACGCATATAGGGCCGGAGCTCCTGATTGAGCTCAGGATAGTGCGAAAGAGAGACTAGATTGGAGACCACCAGATAGACTGCGATGACACAGGTGAGAAAGACTCTCCAGGAGCCGGTTTCGACGGCCCGTACGGGACCCTGGCGCTCTGCTTCGCTGACCGTGAAACGGGGCTGCTCATTCATTCGCCACCGCCTCCGGTGCCCTCTTCCGCGAGACCCGGGCGAGAATCGAATCGATCGTAGCTGGATCGGCGAAGAGCAGATAGGTGGCGACGAAGAAATACTCGAACATACCGAGATTGAAGCACCAGTCCAGACCGAGCTGGAAGAGAACGCCCGTGACCACCACATAGTTTCGAGTTCGCTTCGGCCAGATGAGCGTGAAAAGCAGAAACTCGATCCAGAGAGTCGACCAGGTGGCCAGCTTGCAACCAAAAGCAGAGTCGAGGAAAACCGGCATGGGCAGCCGATAGAACTCGGTGAGCCTGGTGGCATAATAGACTGCCGATCCGTCGGTCCAGATATCGCCGCAGACTTTATAGATCCAGTTGATGAAAAAAATGAAAGCGAACTGAATCTGGATCAACCGCTGGGACCAGGGCTCGAAAAGCTGCTCCGGCTTCTCCTTTCGGAAGAGGAGATTATCCAGGCTGAAAGCTCTGTCCGTGGGCGCGAAGCAGAGAAAGAGGAGGCAGAGCCGGGCATAATTGTCCCCGGCGTTCAGCATCAGAGGGAAATGATTGTTCAGGGTGAGCAGGCAGGCGAAAGCGACAATGGTGGAAACCCTGGTGAAAAGCCCGATCGCCATGAATATGGAGGCGGCCACGCCCAGATAGATGAAGCCCAGCCGGAAAGAATCATCGGGAGGGAGAAGGAGAAGGAGATCGAAGACTTGATTCTTTCCGTACTTGAAAAAAAACAGCGGCGCGGTGGGATAGACAGCGTCGACGCTGAAGAAGAGCCTGTAATAAGGGAGATAATGTCCGAGAAGATTGACGGTCAGGAAAAAGCCGAAAAGAATTCGGAAGAGACAGATGGGTCTGACGCTCGCCGGGGCGAACCAGAATCCCTTCCAGGCCGCCAGGGCTCCTGTGATTGCCTTCATGGCGTCACGTCCGGGAAATATCCCTGCCACGACTTCTCGTCAGGCATCACTGTCGACATACTGGACCGGTTGACAGGAAAACGCATGGTGGCATCGAGAACATATCCTCTGGGCATATTCGCTCGCCTGGTGAACTGATCGAAAGGCGGTACCTTTTGACCGCGGAAAATATTGGTGATAGTCGCAGGGGGATTGTCGGGATCGAAACTGGCCGCCACCATGAACGGCGCTCCGTAAGGCCAGAGCTTGCTGCGATTGTCGAAGGGATTGGCCCAGTACTCCGAGACGAATCGCCGGACCTTCAAATAAGTGAAACGATCGAAAACCGAGAGAAGCTCTATGCGAGGCCATTCATAGAGCCTCTGGGAGCCGTCCCTGAAGGTTATGAGACACATGGAGTATTGATTCATGGTCCTGATCTCCGGCGCAAACAGATTCCAGCGCTGGGTGAGACCGAAAAGCAAGACCACCGGCTTGACCGCCAGGGCCGCCGCACATTTGCTGTCAGGCAGGTTTTGCAGAGCCGCCACAAGAAGATAGGCGACGATGAACAGGCTTATAAATATCTGACGGACGCTCAGCTCGATCGCTCCTGTAACGGCATTACCGGTTACCCCACCTATACCTGTTCTCGGTCTTCTCTACCTGATGTTAAACTTAAGTCAGGTAGCAAAAACATGCATTAATAGCCTACCAGTTACGATTTTAGTACGGGTAATTTTCGAGGGTCGAATTTGCCGGACCAGAGCCCCAGCTTGAAACCGATGACCGTCCAGGAGGCCCTGGAGCATGCCCCGCGCCGGACGCCGCTGGACAAGACCTGGATGGCGGTACTATCGGTCTTTTTTGCTTTCTATATCGCTGACTGTCTGATCTGGTTCATGGACGAATGCCCCTTCAAAGAAGCGGTGGTGCCCTATACCCACCCCCCCATGATCGCTTTCGGCTGGACCCAGTACTGGTCGCTATTCTGCCCGGAAGTGCGCAATGTGATCTATCACGAGACCGCCGTGGTTACTTTCCAGGACGGCTCCACCAGGCTCTATGAGTTTCCGCGTTTCGATCTGATGAGCGAAAGGGAGCACTTCAAGCGCGAGAAGCTGCGCAAGATGTTCCTGGACAACATGCCCTGGCCGGGCTACGAGCAATTCCTGCCGGTCTTCGGGCGTTATATCGCCCGGGCCAATGACAATCCATCCTCCCGTCCGGTGCAGGTCACTTTCGTCCACAATATCTGCAATATCCCCGAACCGACCTTGGATATGAGCAAATGGACCTACCGGGCCAGACTTCCTCATCACACCGTCAAAGATGTGAAATTCGTCTTTCAAGTGCGCAAGCCTGATCTCGATGAAAGCCCGAGCGAGGAGCCAGCACTCATACCATGAGCATAAAAGACGACATCAACAGGTTAAGGCAGGGCTGGCAGAATTTCTGGTTCGCTCCGGCGTCGCCTGTCCCCATGGCGCTTTTCCGCATAGGGCTGGGTCTGGTGGTAATCCAGTGCCTCGTCGTTCACCTGCTTGCCGACTGGCATCTCTATTACGGCGATTATGCCATCGTCCCCATCGAGGACATGATAAGCAAGTACTGGCGAGGCGATCCTTATTTCGATCTGATGCTCCTCCTGCCTCCTGGCGAGGAATGGCGCTGGTATTTCTTCTGGATGACCGCAGTATTCGCCGGCATGATGACCATCGGTCTTTTCACCCGGGTGAGCGCCGTCCTCACATTCCTGTGCTTGATGTCGCTGCAGCACCACTTCCTGATCAATCAGAATGCCGGTGACAATTATCTCCGTATCGCCACCATGTGCGTGGCGCTCTCCAATGCCGGTGATGCGCTCTCCCTGGACAGCCTCATCAAATGCATACGCCAGGACTGGCGTATCACGGGATTCCTGGCGCCGCTCTCCTCACCCTGGGCGCAGAGGCTTCTTCAGGTCCAGATCTGTCTGGCCTATTACCATACCTGGGTAGCCAAAATGGCCGGAGAGACATGGTGGAACAAAGGGACCGCTGTTTATTTCGCCACCAGATATGACGATGTGATGCGCTTTCCGCTTCCTTTCATCCTGGACAATTACTATTGCATCCAGATCCTCACCTGGGGAACCCTGGTTGTGGAGTTCGCCCTCTGGTCCCTGATCTGGTTCAGAGCCACGCGTTACTGGGTTTTGCTTGCCGGTCTCGGTCTCCATCTCGGGATCGAATACTGCATGAACCTGCCCATGTTCGAATGGCTGTTCATGCTCACCTACTTCCTCTTCATCTATCCCGAGGATCTGGAGCGCTTCTGGAGCGGTGTTGTCGCCTTCGTCCACAAGCACATCGCCAGGCCGTCGAAGCTCATGTTCGACGGGTCCTGCATTGTCTGCGTCAGGACCGTCGGTCTCATTCACCACCTGGATATATTCAAGCTCGTCAATTTGATCGACTTCCGTACGGCTACCACCTCCGAGCTCGGTCTCGAGCCTGCCGACCGTGATCGCCTGGAGAGCGAGATCCTGCTTGCCACACCCTCTGGCAAGATCCTGGGAGGCTTTCAAGCTTTCCGCTATATGACCGGCAGGCTTCCCCTTCTCCTCGCCCTCTTCCCCCTTCTCTATCTGCCTATCGTTGCTCAACTGGGCGAGCTCGTCTACAGGACGTTTGCGGCCAATCGTTTCAAGATCCTCGGCGGCCGCTGCCCGCAAGGGGTCTGCCAGACAGCCACCAGCTCATAAGGACGAAAACTCATGGGTCCAAAGTTAGCAGTTCTAGCGGTTCTCGGAATACTCTTCGCCTGGGTGATCGTGGCTACCATGCCCTACCGGCGCCAGGTCATCGAAGAATACGACCGCAAGGACTACTTCCAGATGGTGGATCGCCAGCTCTTCCAGGAAGAAGCCAACTACAACGCCTTGAATGAGAATCCCAACGCCGACAGGGAAGAGCTCCTGGACAGCCGCGAACGCCTGGCCATGCTCCTCTGGGAAAAGCGCGATTTCCTCAAGGCTCTCGATCATCTCCAGAAGATTTACGAAGAGCGGGCTCTCATAGGTGCCGGCGCCTATAACAGCAAATATGTCGACTCCATGTTGCGTCTTGCCGGTCTCTATCGCGATCTCAGCAACTGGAGGGCAGCCGAGGCTATTTATCAAGCTCTTCTGGAATACGATCAGAAATACGACAGACCCGGCGAAGACATCGCCCGGGACAAGAACAATCTCGGTCTGCTCAACTATCTCGAAGCCACCGGCAGCGATGACGAAAGCGTCCGCAAAAAACTCATGGAAGATGCCCGCGGCAACCTCGACAAAGCCGTCGCTCTTTACGAGACCAGCAAGGGACCGGACTCGGCCAATGTCGGAAACACGCTCTGGAATCTCTACCTGGTCCAGAGAGATCTGGGCATGAAGGCCGACGCGGCGCGTTCGAAAGCGCGGGCCGAAGCCATAGACGCGCGTATGAACCGCAAGTGCAAGGCTCCCTGACCTGAACTAAAATGGATTGGGAAGCTCCGGAGGCTTGATGTTGTTCTCGGCCTCGAGAATCTCTACCTCCTGGACCAGTAGAGACGGGGTGATCACGTGACCGTAATTGTTCGAGGCGGTCTCGACGGCATAGACCCGGGCATCACCCCCGGTGGCAACAATGTCTTTGAGAATACGCATGGTGCTGGCTCCAAAGGTGGAGCCTCTTACGAGCTTGCGCTTGCCGTCCTTGAGAGAGACCTCGTACATCACCACCGGGCTCGGAAGCTTTGCTCCGGCAATCAAGAGAGCGTCGCTCCAGGAGCTCAACTCGTCCAAGAAGTTGATCTGGTAGAGATTGTCCAGTTTGCTTACCACCACGGCATGATCGAGACCCGACTCCCTGGCCAGCTTTCGCAAGCGGCGATGGAGCCTGCTTTCGCCCATGGACCTGGTGGAGTCGAGGATGAGGACCGAGGTCTTCGCCTCACCGGTGGTGGTACCATGCCCGTTGCTCTCCTTATTCGTCTTGCTGGGCGTCCTGCCGCTCAAGAAGGTCCTGAGAAAGCCGCTCTCCACGACCTTCACCGGACGGGCGAGGACACCCTCGTCATCGACGTCGTAACCACCCATCAATGGAACTCCACGATAGGTCCTGGCGGTTGGGTCGTCCGTGACACTGAGAAAGGTCGGCATGATCCGCAACCCGATTTTCTTCTCCAGGGGATTATCGATACTGGTATCGGACTGCGTATCGGAAGGGACTGCCCGGTGAGCCTTGATCGAGGGAGCCAGGATCGAAGAGACGAAGGACGCGGCAGCTTCACCCTCGAAAATCAACGGCCCCTCGTAGGTCCGCGCTGCCGGCGCATTGGCCAGCCTGGTCAGGGTGGCGGCCAGCTCCCGGGTACGGTCCATCATCTCTTCCCGGGACGGAAGATCATTGCGATCATGGGCGATAAAAACAAGCTGATCGCTGGACGGAGAGCCATCGTCGGCCTGGCAGCAAGCAGCTACCATTACCCGGCAGGCTCGTTCGGCAGTCCTCACCCGGCTGCCCTCGCTGTTGACCAGCCAGGTATTGATCACCCTTTCATCATAGCGGACCCAGGAGCTGCGCACCCGGGGAAAATCGCGAAAGACCCCGGAGAGATCACGAACTCTTTCGGTCCAGGTCTCCCTTTCTGAAATCCGATCGACGTCTTTAGCCAGCCTGCCCGGCTCCTGAATGACCTGGACAGCCGGCGCCCTGGAAAAATCGTCTAGATGATCGCTTTCCTTTTTCTGCAGGTAGTGAGCCTTTTTAGCATCCCTTGCAGCCACCGCCTTTTTGTAAGCCGAGTCGGTAGCCAGCCAGAAAGAGCGCCTGATCCCCATATAGTCGTCATCGACACCGACCTCGGTAGCGCTGGTGCCGCTCCATGACGGACCGCCGCCGGTGGAGTCATTGAAATTCGAGCTATCCGACTCGTAGGAGCCCACCCGCACGTCCACGTCCAGAGTCCGCTGCCGGCTACCGGACCGCGAGCTCACCGCCCCGAGCTTTGCATCAACGGAGAAGTCGATGGTCTCATACAGGCTGTAGCGAATATAGTATGGCTTCTCGTGATCCGGCAGGCTCAGGCTGGTAAGCGAGCGCTGAAGCTCGTCGCTCATAGCCCTGAGCCTGACGTCATCGACCTGCTCCCCGGCCATTGCAGACCAGCCAGGCACGAAAAGCGTAGTCACCATAAAAGCTATCGCGATGGCTCGTCTCAAGGAATCTTGTCCTCCCGGATGGCATGACCAGGATCCGGCAGGATCGGCGGAAGATCGTCGGACTTCTTCTTGCGCTCGACCTCGATATTCTCGAGGAGCAGGCTCGGTGCAGAGGCCGAGACGGGGACCCAGCCGGACTCGGCACCGCAGGTGCCGTTGAAAGTCTCGAAGTCGTCCCCGGCAGCGATAATCCTCTCGAGCGAGAGAAGCGGCGTCCCGACTATGTCCACTCCCCGGATCAATTCGTCCGGGCGCCCGTCGGCGAAGACTCTCGTTACCGAGAGAGGATAGAGAGAATAGAGTTGCGGCACTCCGACCCGGGTCATGGTGGAGCCCCCGGCTATGTCGTCGAAAATGAGACCATAAGGCTTGCCCTGCTTTATCACCTGCTCGATGAGCATCTCCCTCAGTCTTGCCTGGCTGACCCGGGCTGATCTGGCCGCCAGGACCATGAGATTCCCCTGCCTGGCCACCGGAGCGTTGCCCCAGCTGCACCGGCCGTGCCCGTTCGACTCCGGGAAGCCGGCAAGCGGTGCCCGGCTCTTGAGAAACCCCTTGAGCACACCATCTTCCACCAGGACCGTACGGCTCGCCGGCACCGCCTCGTCGTCATATCGATAATGACCGGAAAGCTCGGACGACCCGGTCTTCTTCATGGTCGGATCATCCACAACCGAGATGAAAGCAGGCATGATCGAGCTGCCTACCTTGTCTCTGAAGGTTCTTCCCTCATCCTCGTTCTTCTGCCGGTGACCCTCCAGGCGGTGCCCGAGCACCTCATGGAAAAAAACGCCGGCGGCTTTGCCTCGCAAAATCGCGGGGCCCGCATAGGGCTCCGCCAGTGGTGCCTCGCGCAGGGAGCCCAGACGTCCGGCCAGGCGCTTGATTCTCTCTTCCACGACGCTCTCAGGCGGCAGCCCGTCGAAACTGGCGGTCTCGATTCGATCGTCGAGCCAGAGCTCCATGCCGTCCTCCGCCACGGTCTCGGCATGGATCGTTATGGATGAGGAGATATCGCAGCTGCGGATCTCCCGCTCCTCGCTGGTCAAGATTTGCCTGACACCACGCTGGGCAGAGTAGGCGACATAAGAGTCCCTGACGAAAGGATAGCCGTTGAAGATCCCCGAAAGCCTCCTCACTGTCTGGTCGAACGCTCCTGCCTGCACAGGGAAATCGGCCACCGCCTCGAGATCCCGGCAGGGTCCGTAAAGACGGAAGTCTCCGGACTGATCGATCTCTTTCACCCGGACCTGTCTGGCGCCCCTGGCCAGAGCAAAGAGCCTCTGGGCGTTCTTGAAAGCCTTATCGGTGGCCTGCCAGGCGGGATTGCGAATGGCAGCCTCATTGCACTCCTCGGGCAACGTGTACATGGACGAATAGGAGCTGCTGAAATCGGTCTGGCCGCGTACCGGATGATAATTATCGAGAGACTCGCTGCCGGCCCTCACCTCCACCTGCAAATAGCGAGAGTGGCTCGGACTGTCATACTCGGTCATGAGTGAGCCGGCGCTGCCCCGGGCGGAGACATAGTCGTCGCTATAAGCCCGGTAAGCGATGAAATAGATCGGCGCCTCTCCACGCCTGGCCAGCAACCGGAACGATCGATCCAGCTCCTTTTTGAGGGCGGTCAGGACCTGATCGTGATAAAGAGACTGATCCTGTTTATGGTCCTCTTTATGATCCGGGTTTGACTGCGAGCGGCCGGCAGGAATGCAGAGAAGCACGATCAGAGCCGAGAAGAGCGAAAGAGAACTGCGGCGCATCACTTTCCCTTGCTTTCCGCTTTCGGACGGAACTCGGGCTTGAGCTTGAGGACATTGAGGGGATACTTGAATCCGAGATACTCGATGGCAGGATGCACGCCCTTGTCGAGATTCCAGTCCGCCATCTCAATGGGAGCGTAGTACTTGAGAATCTTGTCCTTGAGCCCGTGATTCTCCAGGATGACACCCATGGTCTCCTGGTCATAAAGAACTAGCTCCGGTCTGTCCCTGCCGCTCAAGTCCTTATCGAGCTTCTCCAGGACCATATCCATATGATAACCGAGAGGACCGGCGGACTCCGGGGGCTCGAGGGGCATTATCCGCTCCGCGATGCTCAGGGGCTCGGCGGTGAGCAGCCCGCAGGAAGCGGGCTTGCGGCCCAGTTGAAGAAGCAGTGGATAAGCCGGTCTTGCCCTGGGATTGAGAACCAGAACGCGGTCGCCCGGTCGGGTCTCTTTGAGGATCTGCTCGGCGAAATCGGCGAGATCGCTTTTCGGAGCGCTGCCCGGATAGACCTGATAGTCCTGATCCGACAGGCTGAGATACTCCACCCCCGATAGCTGGCTCGACTGGTAGAAAAGCGCTCCCGTGGCCGCCACCCCGGCAGCCACGGCGATGGCACGGGGCAGGAGGCTCCTGTTCATTGTTCCGGTTATCCAGTTGAGCACGGCTCCCAGGGCCGGAGCGGCGGCCAGGGCCGCTCCATAAACGAACGGAATGGCCTGGAAAGTGAGCATGTGTCCTTCGAAGATGAAGATCCCGAAAGATGCCACCGCGATTACCACCATCGGCACGATCAGGCTGCACCATTTGCGCAGCCCCAGAGCCACGGTTACGGCAACGATCATGAAATAGACCAGATCTCTTCTGTCCGGGGTCTTGTCCACATAGCTGAGTATGTCCCACCAGTGCTTGTAGTCGTACATCACCAGGGGCAGAGCGAGAGCGGCATAGAGACTGCTCATGGAAGCCGGGATCATGATGAAGTGCGAAAGATAGATGGCCAGAACCAGAGCGCAGGAGGTGAAGTCATAGCTCGAGAATGGCTTCAGGCACTGCTTCTCCACCCACCAGACAAGCTCGGTGGCGATAAAGAGAAGAGCGAAGATCGGCTCGAGGGAAAATCCGATCCCGGCTGCCACGCCGCAAGCCACCAGCAGGCGCGGTCCCAGGATCTGCCCGCAGAAGCTCGCTTTACGGCAGAGAAAATAAGGAATGGTGAGGAGCATCAGGAGATGATGAGCCTGGCCGAACTCGCTGATGAAAAAAAGGCTGAGAGCGGCAAAGCAGATCAGGAAATAAGGCGCGCTGGCCTGGTCGCGACTCTTGTGATCGAGAAGAACGGCTTTGCAGCCGACAAGAGACAGCATGAGAATGACAAAGACGAAAAGATTGAAAACAAGAATCGGGTGGATACTGGTGAGCTCGCTGACAGCTGCCGGTATGAAGAGCAGATAGAGCATTGCCGGTGAAGAGAGCACGAAGAAATCGGCATAAGGGAGCTGGCCGTTCACCATCAGGAGAGCTCCCTGGAGGTGGACTGCCGCCTCGGCGGGAATGAGAAGAGGGTGAAGAAAAATATGAGCGAGGATGACCAGGAGTATCGCCAGCACAGTGGCGATGGTGGCGAGGCGAGCCCCTTTGCTGGCGGTCTTACTGACCCGTGACGTTCTGGCTATTACCTGCATCGAATCCCTGAAGCTTCTTGAGTGGATCTAAACGGAAAACCCGGAAAGAATCGATCTCGTCGATCTGTTTGTAATCTTTCAAATACTTGCTGACGAATTGGAAAGGCTCCAGATAGTCTCCCACCGGAGAGTTCTGAATGAGGACCAGCTCCGGCTTGTTGTTCTCGATGTCCTCGCCGTACTGCCGGATGATTTCCGGGGTGTGATCGTAGAGAGCACGGTTGAACGGGGTATCCGGTCGCTCGTCTTTGATGTACTGGAGGACCGACAGAATGACACAGTGAAGATGCCGGGAGCCTGGCTTGAGCCCGAGCTGAGTCACGAATGGATACTCGGGCTGGACTCCGTTGGACATGAAGACCACCGAATCGCCGGGTCTGGTGTTGTCGAGGACGACATCGAGAAAAGACGACTCCACGTCTTTCAGAGGACAGAAGCCGCTGTAGCCGATCCGGTCCAGATCGAACTTCTCGGACTGGAACGTGTCGATGGTATCGACGGCAGCATCATAGATGCCATAGCCGAGAAAGATCACCGGCACGCAAAAAATGAACAGGGAGCTGGAAAGGGAGAACATCTTCTTGAGCTCGCGAAAAGCCAGACAGATCAGATAACCGGCGAGCATATAAGCGAGCATGAGAGCCGAGGCGAAGACCGGTTGATTGTGATAGGTCCAGCCTTTGAACTGGATGAGATAAGCGATATTCGAAGTCAGGCAGAAAATCGCCAGAGGCAGAAAGAGTCCCGAGCGCCGGCGCATGGCCAGGGACAGAAGTATGGCGCCGGTCATCAGGAAAAAGACATTGCGCTTGTCCGGCGGCGAGAACATAGCCGCCAGGGAGCAATCCCAGAAGTTGTAGCCGAGCTGGAAAGCCGGCACGATAAAACCCAGATAATTTTCCCGCATCGCCTGCGGTGCCAGGAAAAAATGTCCCATATAGGCGAAACCAACCAGGGCGCAGGCTATGGTCTCGGTGGTGATGAGCGGCTTGAGTCGCCGCTGATCGAGAACATAATAGAGCTCTGTGAGAGCCGCCGGAATGAGGAAATAGGGCTTGAGACAGACCCCCAGACCGCCGATGATGCCCACGGCAATCTTGAGACCTCTACCGAACTGACCCCGGCCGCTCCAGGTCAGCCAGCGGAGCACGAAAAACGGCATGTAGAGAAGCACGAAGATGTCTTCTCTCTGCCCGAAATCGAAGCGCAGGAAGAAATTGAAAGCACAGATCCCGATGACGAAAGGCAGGAAAAATATCGCCTCCTGCTTGTTGCCGCGCTTGAAGAGAAGATAGGTGCACAGGAAGGCTGAAAGACCGATGAGAAATGTCAGGAAGAAGCCGAAAGCCTGGGTCGGGTGCAGAGCGAACCACTTGGCGGCGAAGGCGGGGATGGTGTCCAGATACCAGATCAGGGGAGGGTTGACGTCGAACATGTCGACATAAGGCACTCTGCCCTGAGTGATCAGGATAGCGGCATGCAGATGCAGAGCGGGATCCCAGCCGATTTTGAGCGGATGGAGGATCGAGGTATAGAGCAGGCGAGCCACCACCACCGCGACGGTGAGATAGCAAGCCAGGCGTAGCTGAGCAAAAGTCCTGTCACCCGGGCTTTCGGGCTTGAGCTCGGCAGCTTCCTTCTCGGTCAATAGCCCCAGTCCCGATAGTAATGCTCGTCCGTACGCCAGTTGTAGAGATACCAGTAATGGTTGATATGGTCCGCCTGGTTATCGATCCGGCTCTTGAGCTTGAGATACTGATAATTGACGGGCTTGAGCCCCTCCGACTCGGGAAAGAGCTCGATGAACCAGCGCCGGGCCACTTCCTCCCTGTCTTCACCAGTGAACTGGTCCTTGTTCCTGAGAGTGGCTTCCTTGGTCATCTTGAAATAGAGCCAGGTATCGTGGGAGCCCGAGACCTCCCCGCCTCCCTTGAAATTGCTGACGCTGGTGAAGTCGTCCTCGAAAGTGTCCGTGAAAAGCTTCTCCGGCTTGACACTGTATTTGTCGGACATGACCCTGTAGCCGTAATAGAGACCGAAGCCGATTATCGCTATGGCAAGCGCGATCAGCGGTCCGCGAAAGCGTACCAGGGCGTCATCTTCTCCTAGATTGGTGCTGCGACTTGGCTCTTTCATTCTTGTGAGTTTAGCAGGGTTCAGGCTATCAGATCAGGCTATCAGAATCTCTCGACAACGTTGATCTCGCAATCGCCATATGGCAGCGTCGGAAACGAAATGATGGAAATTGATGCAGGCCTGGATGGAGCTTGCCACCATGGCGAAAGTGAAGCCGAAATACATCATGAAATGCGGCACCACCACATAGATGAACATCCCGGCGACGATGGTATAGGCCCAGTATTTGAGGGCTCTGGGCTTGAACCACTCCTGCCAGATGTGCTGGACCGCCATGCCCTCGGGAATGCCTTTCTCTTTGAGATAGAAGCCCAGGGATACCGCCAGGTACTGGCTGCCATGGAAGAAGGGCGGGCCGTAGATCCAGACCATGGACGAAGCCATGCCCACCGAGAGGCCGATCCCCACCACGGTGAGGACCACTCCCAGGCAGGGGACTGGCATTAGCTGCCCGTCCCGGTGGTATTTCCGGATGATCATGCCCACGAAGAGCACGCTCATGACAATGAAGAAAGCCTGGCCCATCTCGGCTATGAAGGGGGGCAGTCCCCAGAAGGGCACCTGGGTCTCGAAATAGACATAGGGACTGAATTCGCGATAGCAGAGGATGCGGGTGATCACGATTATGGAGAGACCGTGCATGAACCAGCGGAAGATCTCCCGCTCGACATTATTGAGGTGATAACCGCGCTTATAGCAATAAATCAAGCCGATTCCGTAGCACTGCCCGACATAATGCTGGAAAACCCACATCAGGTGGACATAGACCACTATGCCTGCGGCTTCCCGGAAAAGCAGGGCCAGGGTGAGAAGGGTCAGAGAGAGCCAGGGGAGATAATAAGCGTAGAGCTTGAAGATTTTGCGACTTTCAGGCGTCGCGTAGATCCTCATATAAGTAGCCACGGTATGGCTGTCGGCAAAGACATGCTGGCCGAAGACCCCCAGAGCGACCATCAAGGTGCTGACGGCGAAAGCCCCCATGACCGGCACATGCTCGTCAACAGGATTCCAACCGTAAGTGAGGAAGTGAATCCCGAAAAGTATCCAGAGGAATCCCCCGAACACGAAGAGAGTGTCGAACCAGGGATTGACTATCCAGGCGTACGGTTTGATTTTCTCCTGCGCTTGTGCCGGAGTTCTTTCTCGAAATCCCGAAATAGGAATTGTGCTGCTAACCAAGATTCCTTCTTAGCCTCCCTAGCTTAGCGCGGCCACACTGCGGGGCTAACTGCTTCCAGTATACCAATTGAACTCGAATGACCTCAGGCCAGAAGAAGGTCGCGGCAACGTTTGTCCCTCAATCTCCAGATAGCTGCATCAGTGATGAAATGGTGATAGTTCACAACTCCGAGAACCAGCCCGCCGATCATCCCGTAATCGAATCCGAGCTGGGAGAAGAAGTGCGGAATGCCGACATAGAAGAAGCAGCCGGTGAGTATGACTGTCCCCACATACTTGAGCCCCGGCGCCGAGGCGGCGAGCTTGCCTATGTCCCAGGTAGTCATCCCTTCGGGCATGCCGCGTTCCTTCAGATAATAGGCCAGGCAAACCGCCAGGTACTGGCTGCCGTGGAAGACGCCGGGCACGTAGAACCACATCATGGCATTGGCTGTGTCCTTGGAGAGACCGAGACAGGCGACGGTGAGGACCAAAAGAACCGAGGGAAGCGGTATGAGCTGCTTGTCCCGGATGAACTTGCGCACCACCACGAAAATGAAAAGGACAGTGAAGCCTATGAAAAGAAACTGCGAGACATTGAAGAAGACTATGGGCAGAGGGCCCCAGAAAGGAATCGGCACACCGTAGAAGTTGCGGGGGCTGAAATCCTGGAAAGTCAGGAATCGCACGATTACGAAGCCGCTCATGGAGAGAATGAACCAGCGGAAGATGAACTTCTCCAGCTCGTTGAGGATATAGCCGCGTTTATAAGCGTAAATCAGTGATATCCCGAAAGTCTGAGCGGCATAATGCCAGAACACGGTGATCAGGTAGAGATAGACCAGACCGCTGGTGAATTCGGGCTTGGTCAGACCGAGGATGAAAATCGGGATACAGGAATAGACGAGCCAGGTCCTGTAGAATTTGAAACGCTGGCGATCCTCGGGGCTCCCCCAGATCCGCATATAGGTCGCCGTGTTGTGCGAATCGGCGAAAAGATGCTGGGTGAGGAACATAGAGGTGATCAGGAAGACCGATGTCCGACTGTTCATCTCCACCGGGACGGTCCAGCCCAGGAAGAAATAATTGACCAGCATCAGGCAGAGGACTCCTCCGCCTGTCACGAAAGCGAAGTCGAAAACAGGATTGATTATCCAGGGGTAAGGCTTGCCGGTGTCGGTCCTGGCCTGAGCCTGGGACGATGAGTTATCCGGGATATTGCCTGCACCAGCTACACTACTAACCAAAGCGTCTACCTTCCTGAAGCTTTAGGGATCCATTTTGCTATCGACGCCGGCTAGGTTCATTGTACCCTCTTGGAGAGCACTCTAACTCGGGTTTCCTCAATGTTACCGGGCTAGATAATAATCGGACGTTCTCTTGACGGTGCTCTCGAAATCAGTGGGCTTGAAGTCGAGCTCTTCCTCCGCCTTCGCCGAGCTGAAGAAGATATTGTGCTGGGCGAGCCAGGCTTGCTGGCTGGAAAGGGGAAACTCCCGCCGGAAGAGCCGTCCGGCCTTCTCGGCAAGTTTGCTGAGAGCGAGCAGAACCGATCCGGGAACAGTGACGATGTTCGCTTTCACGCCGCTGACCCGGGCGAAGGTCCTGGCCGCATCAGCGAAAGTGAGATTGGCGCTCACCAGGCAGTAGCGCTCCCCGGTCCGCCCTTTCTCGATGGCTGCCAGATGCGCATCCACGACATCGTTTATATCGGAGAATGTCACTCCGCCCGGAGGCACGAATATCAGAGAGCGCCTGGCCATGGACTTTACTATGGCATGGTGATGAGCGTGGGTATCACCCTCCCCGAGCGTGATACCGGGACAGAGAATGAGAGCGGGAAGACCTTTTTTCCAGGCATTGAGCACCTCGAGCTCGGCTGCATACTTCGAATCGCAATAGTTCAGCCCTCTGCCCCCGAGGTTGTATTGAATCGTCTCGTCGGCTATCTTCCCGGGCTCCGGCACGCCCATGGCAGCAATCGAGCTGGTATGGATAACCCGCTTCGCGCCATGCCGCAGAGCCGCCTCCATGACATTCTTGGTGCCGAACACATTGACCGCGATCTGACGCTGCTCGTCTTTGCTTTTATAAGACACCAGCCCGGCCAGATGAAAAACGATCTCGATGTCCTTTACAGCCTCCTCCACAGCGTCTCTGTTCGTGACATCGCCGCTCATATGCTCGATATCGAGCTCCCTGAGTCCTTTCGGAGGGTTGCCCGAGCGCCCGAAAGTGCGGACCCGATAACCTTCGTCCACCAGACGGCGAACCAGATTGGTGCCAATGAAGCCGCTTGCTCCCGTTACCAGAACCTTCCTGCCGGCTTCACTTTCCGTTGACATCGAGTCGCCTTCCTTCACTAGAGTCCGCCCGGACAGCCGGTATATAGGTAGAGAGCGCGTCGGCCAGCGGGGTGGGCTCGCGACCGATGAGGTCCGCGAGGCTATTAGTCTGGCATATGTTGTCCGCCAGCGAAAGTATCACCTGGTCCTTGCTTAATGTCGGTACCTCTTGAAAAACCTCCATAGCCTGAGCCACCAGCATGGCCACGGGTCCGGCCAGTCTCACCACCCTGGTCTTGATCTCGAGAAGCGCCCCCAGACGGACCACCAGGTCCCTCATGGCAATCGTCTCGCCGCCGCCGATCTCGAAGGTGCCCTGCCTGCCCTCATCGAGGCAGGCGATGATGGCATCCACGAGATCAGCTATGAAAACAGGCTGGACCTTCGCTGCTCCGCCTTCCACCAGAGGCACCGCCGGTCTGGTCCGGATCAGCTCCAGCAGCCGCTTCACGAGCTTGCTGTCGCGATTGCCGACCTGGCGCCCGACTATGAGCGACGGCCTCAAGATGGCATGGCTCAGACCCGAGCCCCGTAGCGCCTCCTCAGCGAGCCACTTGGTGCGGTGATAAGCGGAGGGCGAATCGGCTCTGGTACCACAAGCGGTGACCAGCACCATTTTCGGTATCGCGTACTGCCGGGCGTAATTGATCATAGCGTTGGTGATCCCCTGGTGCAGAGCCTCGAAGCTCTGGTGGCGCCCGGGTGCGATACTGCCGATCAAATGAACAATGGCTCCGACACCGTCGAACACCGCTTCCAGCCTGGCGGCGCTCTCGGGTCGCAAAGAGATATCGGCCCTGACCACCTCCACAGGCAGACTCTCGAGAAAAGCGACATCGGCGGGATGGGCTTTCTCGCGGACGAGACAGCGCACCCTGAATCCTTCGCGTCGGCAAAGAGCGGCGGCGAGATGGCTGCCCAGATAGCCGGTGGCGCCGTCCACCAGGACCGTGATCGGCTCTGCGCTCATTTGCCCGCCAGTTTCTTCACCCGCCGGTATATGGACCTGGCCAGGGTCACCTCACCGACCTCGTTGCCCTGAGCCCGATGACCCAGATACTGCAGCAGATAGCCGAGAAAAATCAGCCCGCCCCCCTTGATACGGTCCCGCCCGGAAAAGAGATAGAAAAACCCTGCAAAGGCCGCAGGCACGCCGACTATATGGAGGATGGCATTGACCGGATGGGCATGCCTGTGACAGTAATCAGTGACGAAGCTCGAGCATAGACTGCCTCTCGCTATACTCTCGACGCCGCCGGTATTGCATCCGTTGTTACCCATTGTCCCTCCTTGCTGAGCGTCTCTTTCATTCCTTCACTGAACGGTATCCGATCGACATAGCCCAGATCACTCTCGGCCCTCGCGATGGAGAATCCCTGGTTGACCCCGGCCAGACGGAAGGCGGCTCGCGAGAAACGGGCCAGCTCTCTCTGCCTGTCGGGGCCGAGGAAAGGCGCGATGGTCGAGATGATCTCGCAAGCCGGTTTTGCCACCGCCGACGGGATCTTCTTCTTCACCCTCGGCAAGCCGAGACAATCGGCGATGGTATCGAAGAGCACTTTCTTGGTGACCTTCTCGCCATCCGTGAGGTTATAGACTCTGCCGTATGCGTTCTCATTGAGAATCGCGCCCTCTATCGCCCGATTGAGATTCTGCACATAAATGACATTGGTCTCTTTGACTCCTCCGTCGATGAGCATGGCCTTGCCGCGGGATATCGAGTTGATCAGCCGGGGCAGCCAGGCTTGCTCGCCAGGTCCGTAGATGAAGCCCGGTCTCAGAGCCGTCACCTCGATATCGCCGGCCGATGCCTCGCTCATCACGAGCTGCTCTGCCTCGACTTTCGAATCGGCGTAGGCCTCACCGCATCTGGTGAGGGGGGCGGACTCGTCCACATCGTACTGGTCGCCCTGCCCTGTGATGACGGAAAGGCTGCTTATATGAATGAATTGCCTCAGCCCTTGCCTGGAGGCGGCGGCCAGGGCAGCCCTGGTGCCACCGACATTGATGGCGAAAATCGTCTCTCTCTTGCCGTAAGGGTCGACACTCCCGGCAGCGTGCACAAGCACATCGATATCCCGGAGCCGCTCGCTCAAAGATTCGACATCCTGGATATCGGGGATGGTCTCGATCTTGATTCCTCTACCGGAGAGGAGCGCTTCGGCTTTCTCGCGATTGCGGACAAGAGCCGTCACTCCGAAGCCACGCTCGGCGAGATACTTCGCCAGACTGGCGCCCACCAGCCCCGTGGCTCCGGTGATAGCGACATTGGGTCGGGATTGGGATGGGGCTTCATCGGTCATGCTATCAACTCCTCTGCGCAAGCTCGAGCACCAGTTCTGGATCGAGCGCCTCGAGCCTCTTCGTAAAAACATCGTGGCTGGTCAGAAGGGGAATCTTCACCTGAGCCTCCGGCGCCCCTTCGCACACTCGCTGCTGGCGCAGGCGGGTGTAAGTGCCCCGGGGAAGGAGATGCAGGCGGGGACGCTCCAGGCGCCTGCTGGCTCTCTTGTCCTCATACTCCGGGTTCTGCTCCCGCAGGCTGCGATCGAACTCCGCCTCGAAACGCCGCCTGACGGCTTCTTCCATCTTGTAGCCTGTATTTCCGAACTCGGCATAGCAGACATAGTAGGGCGGATATCCGAGCCTCACCTCGGCGGTGAAGTGCGCCACTCCGTCTCCCTCGAGTTCGGCAGCCGAAGAGCGCACCGCGGCTAGAACCTGCTCTTCGGTGACTTTCTCGCCGGTGATCGAGCTCACACCCAGACCCTTGCGACGGAACTCGATGATCGGCGTATTGTCGAGATAATCGACCACCTCCACCAGGTCGTTGATGTTATAACGGTAAAGACCGCCCGAGGTGGTGAAGAAGATATAGTAGCGCCCGCCCCTTCTCAACTCGTCGGCGAGAAGAAAGCGTGGATTCTCTGAGTCCATGTCATCTTCCGCCACGAACTCGAAGAAGTGGCTGGTCACCGCCAGCACACCACCGGCGCCACCATCGCTTATCGGTATCGAGCCCCGTCCCTCGGAGGCCATATAGCCGAAATCTCTGACCGGGATCGGTCCATAGAACTCGGGAAGACGCTCCAGGTAGAAAGACATCGGACCGCCCTTCCAGCAGGAGATTACGGACAGCTCCGGCCATACTCTCCTGGGCAGGAGTCGGCCGTCCGTACGCAAGATCCGCTCGAGCTCCCGAGCCCGCTCCGGAGCCGGCTCGAGACAGTAGTCGAAAGCCCGGTCGAGCCCCGCGCCGGGGAGGTAAGCAGGGTTGATAGTGCCCCTTCCCAGGTCCTCGATCAACTCCTCACCGTGCTCCCGGAGCTGATCGGCCAGCAAGAGAAGGCTCGAGGGGTTGCATCCCAGAATCGCCGTTACATTCTCGGCCAGAGCCGTACGCAGCATCATGTAATACTTGCGGTCCACATCCCTGATCTTGCAGATTTCGAAGGGCATGGCGAAATGCCGGCGGATGATCGCTGGCTGATTGCGGTTGAGCATTCCCGAAACCGCTCCATAAGGCAGTCCGGACTCGACCCTGCCTTCCTCGTCGTTGGAGACTATGATCAGAAAGCGCCCACTGGCGGCCTTCTCGAAGCTCTCGATGAGATGGTAGTTATGGATCTGGAAGGCATGCGTATAGTCCCGGAGGTGGCCGGGCGTGATCGGCACGAATTTGGGCTTGGCGGTGGTACCGCTAGTAGTGGCATACATGAAAGGGTTCTCGACGGTGAGCTGCCGGGACTCTCCCCTGGCGCTTCGCTCGATATAGGGACGGAAGTATTCGTAATCCCTGGCAGGCACGCTCCGGCGGTAGCGCTCGTAAGAATCTATAGACGCGAAATCATGGTCGTCGCCGAATCGAGTCTGCACGTTGCGGGCGATTATCCGCTTGAGCATAGCCCTCTGGACTTCGCCCGGGTTCTTGAGAGCCTTGTAGAAACGGCGCACATGAGTGTGCTTGCGAATCGCCTGACCGATGGTTATATCGAGATTGCTCAGATTCAAATCTTTTCCCCCGGTTCTCTTCTACGGCTGCTCACACCGGGCCGCCGACGAGCGTGCTGCGCTGGCGTGGCTCCCGACTGGTTATGCAACGATCGAGGAGCCTGGCGTCGACATCGACTCCGAGCCCGTAACCGCTCAAAAGAGGAGCGCTGCCTCCCCGCCTGAAAGTAACATCCTGGCGCGTCAGATCATGACGGAGCAGAAAACGATTGAAAGAGCCTTCGCAATTATCGAAGGGTCCCTTCACAGCAGCCCAGCTCCGTCCTGCCGAGCTCAACAGGGCCGACTCGCCGACCTGGGCACCGAGCATCACCCCGACACCGCTGGCGGAGGCCATGTCGGCGATTTCGCAGGCGATGAGCGCGCCACCCACTTTCGAGAGCCGGACGTTGAAAGCATCGCAGGCTCTCTCGTCGATAAGCAGGCGGGCTTGCTCGACGGTGCAGAGGGATTCGTCGGCTACCAGGGTCTCGGGAAGCTCCGCTGTGAGCCGTTTCATCCCCTCGATATTCTCGGGCTCCACCGGCTGCTCGATGGAGGAGACTTTGAAGCGCCGCATCTTCTCGGCGAAATAAATCGTCTCGTCTACGGTCCAGGCGCAGTTGGCATCTACCCGCAAAACGACCTCATCGCCGAGGATGGATCGAGCCATCTTCAATTTGAACTCATCTTTCTCCCAGTCGCGACCGACTTTCATCTTGACCGTGGGAAACCCGAAAAACTTGAAGAAAAGCAGGATGCCTGCCCAGGTGAGGGTACCGCCGAAAGGAATCACGCCTCCGTACTGGACCGAGCGCTGGATCGAAGCGGTTGTCCCGGCGTCGCTTCGAGTCCGGGTAATGTCCCAGATCGAGAGCAGGGAAGCGAAACTGAGATAGTTGGCCCGGGCCACGGCATCCATGATCGCCATCTCCACGGCGCACCATGAGGCACCGCGCGGAAGTCGCTTGAGACCGAGCTCCTCGAAAGTGCTGGAAAGGAAGACGAGCACCGCCAGGGGTGTCTCGAACTCCTGGCCCTTGAGCCTCGGAATATAGTCCTCGCGAATGGCGCGCAGGGCACCATCGACAGTTTCACCAGTGACATAGTCCCTGGGGACGCTCTCGCCGTAGCCGACATAGGTGTTGCCGGCCTCATCCACCACCTCCGCTTTCACCAGGACATTCTGAGAGTTATTGCGCGAGGCCAGGGAATGTCCAAAAGACAAACGAAATGGCAAAGTGATTGCCGCGACTTCTATGTTGCTGATTCTCATGGGTCACACTCGAACTCAAACAATTACCGGGGAGCGGGCTTGAATCCAACCAGAAACGAGATGTATGTATTCCTTGAACCAGGTCTCATCGAACTCGATGGAGTGATGCGCTTCCGGAAAGATTCGCATCGATTTGTCGGTGGAACCGGTACGCGAAAGCCATGCCTCCACTTTCGGAATGTCGACGATCTGGTCCGAGCCGCCCTGGAGGATCAGGGTGGGGAGGCTGATCTTGCTGGCAGCCTTCTGGCTCAGCTGGGAGAGCATGAAGCTCTCGAAAAAGAACGTCGATGTAGCCTCCCGTATCCGCATGGGATCTTTCTCGATATAACCGAGATAAGTGGGATTGTCGGTAAACATGGTGGACTTGATCGGAATATCGAATTTCCTCAGGGCCCGGCGATCCCCCATGAAATGGTTGAAAGCGATGGTGAGCTTGGTCTTCATATCGAAGTCCACCCTGGTATAGATTGCCGGACAGCTCAGGACCATTCCGGATACCGGATGTCCATGGGCGACACCGTCTTCCTTGAGCCTGGTCTTCTCGTCCACTTCCCGACAGACGAGAGCGGCGGCCTTGGCGCCCCAGCAATGGCCCCAGACCACCACGGCATGACCGGGATGGTCCACGCTTATCAGACCGAGAAGCTTGTAGATGTCTCCGAGATAAGTCTTGTAGCTCCCCAGGTGACCACGGTCCCGGGGATTCATCCCGGCCCCGCGCCGGTCCGGCGCATAGACAGTGACACCTTTCTCATTGAGTGCGCTGGCCGAGTTCTCGAACCACTGGCTGTGACCCTCTATACCATGAAGGTAAAGAACCACCGGCGAACCACTGTTGCCCCGCCAGACCCGGCACCCGAGCTGCACTCCGTCGTCGGCCCGATGCCATAGAATCTCCGGCTCTTTCACATGTCTGGGAGCAGATCGCAACTCAGGCAGTGGTATGGAAGCGAGATCTTTCAAAATGCAATTCTCTCAATGGGCTAGATGAGTTTAGCACCTGGACTGCTTCCGGCACAGGCTTTCAAGAGGTCAGTCTAAAGAACACTTAACGAATGTTGAATAAGATTAGCTCGCGGAAATCAAGTCTTTTAGAAATCGTAGTAACCTGTATGGTTCATAGCCCTTGACTGCTTAACTTATCCCAATGTCATCCAACTCCCGAATGTGCCCCTGGCTGGCGGACTTACTCGACAAGCTCAACGCTGGCTGCGCCAGGAGCCCATTCATAGTCAACCTCGAGCAGAGCGACGAGACCCTTTCGACGGGCCGCAAGCTCTGTCTTACCCTCTGGCCTTTCATCTCCGATCTGCCGGCAAATGTTCAGGCGGTCCGGGACAAGCTGCCCGAAGAGATGGTCCAGACCCGCCAGCTCTTCGATCATCTCAGCGACGGCGATCTCTATTACCAGGGGCTTTATCTCAAGCAGTGCCAGCTTGCCGGGCTCGAGCGGGAAGAATTGGCTGAGACCGAGCCGGAGGAGAGCACCTCCCATCTCACCGGCTTGATGACCCGGTACTGCAAGACGGGAGACCTGCGGGACGGCATTTTCGCCATCGTCACCGCCGAGTTGGCAGCCACGACCTATGCCCGGCACTCCTATCCTTTCTTCGAGCGCTATTTCGAGGCCAACCCCCAGGATTGCCGGATCGACATGGAAGAAGGTCTGGCCTGGCTGAAACTGCATGCCCGACCAAACACCAGACACGCCATCTGGATCAAACGAACAATAGATACTCTTAATGTGAATCCTCCTAACCAGATGCCCGAGCAGGTAGAGAAGTTATTGGAGGCAATCTACGGATTATGGCAACTTCCCGAGCCCAGGAAGCTCACAGGTGCACCCAGCCGATGATCAGAGTGACAGCGACGGTCCTTGCTGCGGCGATGTTTGCCTGCCTCTGCCATTGCCTGCCGGTGACAGCCAGGGAGGACAGCACTGCCCTAGCCCTCAACCTCGGCCGGCTGGCCGAATCAAAGATTACCGCCGACAAGGTTGACGGTCGGGACTTCATCGAGCGCATGAATAAGGCTGCCGACGACATGGACAGCTATTCCTTCAACTACACCATGCGCGTCTTCAAAGACAAGAAGACGGTCATCGAGAAAGGCGATTTCTACTACAAGCGGCCCGGTCTCATAAGGCTGGAGGAAAAGGGCCCTTACAAGAAAGGCGCCGTGGCTATCCTGGGACCGAACGGCAAGGTGAAAGCTCACCTGGGCGGCGGTCTGAAGATGTTCGTCGTGGAGCTCGATCCTGAATCCGGGCTTCTGCGCTCCGCCAACGGGCATCCCATGGTCCAGTCCGACCTCAAATCGCTTGCCAGGGCCCTGCGCGCTTTCGTCAAGCAGGGCGTGAATACCCATGTAACAAGAGTCCCCATCGATCTCGGAGCCGGCTCGAGCTCGGTTCATATCCTCGATCTGCACAAGAGCGGCAAGCTATGGAAGAGGGTGGCAGTGGATTCCTCTAGCCTGCTGCCTGTGAAGTGGTGGGATTATAACGACGAGGGCGGTCTCCATTCCTTCGCCACCTGGGAGAAGCTGGCCATCAACCGGACCTTCTCCGACCAGCTTTTCACCATGAAAGGCGACGTGAAAAACATCAAGGACAAGCAAGTCTCGCAAACCATCAAGAAGGAGATACAAGATTGATTCACCTGAACCTGCCAACCCTGGTACTCGTCGTCCTGTTCGCTATCGGGGCGGTGCTGGCGGCTCCGGTCCTGTTCAAGGGATTCTGCCGCAGAGGCAAGGGCGTGAAATACGAGCAGAAATTCCTCATCCAGAGAGCGCCCCAGCTCGTATCGGTCTTCACTATCTTCCTTATCGTCTTCAGCGGGCTGGCTTATAACGGGCTGTTTCCGCAAGCTATCGGTCTCACCCCCTTCATCGCTCTCAGCGCCGGCGGCGATCCGGCCGGCGCCACTCTGATCGTCTCCTGGCTCGGCATAGCCATATTCATAAGCGGTCTGATTTTCATGATCGGCGGCTGGTATTCCCTGGGAGAGTTCTTCTCCACCGATGCCGAAGTGATGGAGAATCATACGGTCAGGGACACCGGGCTTCTGGCTTTCGTCATGCATCCGGCTTATTCCGGGATCATCCAGTGCCTCCTGGGAGCATCCCTGGCCTGCACCTCGATATTCTGCGCCCTGTTCACCATAATCATGGTGGCGCCCCTCTGGCTGCGCCGGGCTAAATATGAAGAGGAGCTGCTCATCGAGGCTCTCGGCGAGCCCTACAAGCAATATGCCGAGAATATGGGCTGGCGCCGTCTCGTACCCCGTTTCATACCGATAGGCGTCTGAGCTCTTGTTTTTGGAAATGTCCGCAGTTAGAATGGTGCTATAGATGTGGAAACAAAGACACTTCCTTTGCGGAGCCACCGCATGCGCAACCATCGCCATGGTCACGATGCTCTACGGGCTTCCCGCTGAAGCGCGCAAAGCAGGCAAGAAGGAGAGCGTCGAGATAATCACCGAGAAGCGTGATGGGGACAAGACCTTCATAACCGGCCGTACTCTGATAAACGCCCCTGCCGCCATCGTCTGGAAGACTGTCCACGAGGAACGTCAGAAAGATCCGGACATCGAGTACAGCAAGATCCTCGAGAGCCACGAGAATCATTGCCGTCTGGAACAGAAGTTCAAGCTCATACCGGTGATCGGCACCGCTGTCTGCCAGATGCACAATGCCGAAGTGCCACTCAAGCGAATCGATTACAAGCTTATCTCCTCGGACCGGTTCAAGGCCATGGAGGGCAGCTGGGTGCTTTCCCCCGGAGCTTCGGAGGCCTGCACCGTACTGGAGCTGACCACGCACCTGGACCTGGGATTCCCTGTTCCGCAGGGCGTCATGACTTCGGTCACCTCGGGCAAGCTCAAAAAACGTCTGGGCAACGTCAAGAAAATGGCTGAGCGCATGCAAAAGCAGGTGGCAACCACCAGGGATGCCGACCTTCAATAAGGCTGCTTGATTCCGGGACTACTTGCCGCGGGTGAAGACTTTCTTGACTCCGTTGCCGGCGGCTTTCACACCCTGACCGAGCTTCTTGAAAGGCCAGGCGATGGCGTTGCCGGTCTTCTTCACCGCCGAATCTTCGGCCATGGCCGGAGACTGTGCCGTCACCGCTAGAATGGTGAGGGCGACGAGGATGTTTCCGATATTTCGCATTACTAATCTCCGGTAGTTTATTGAGTCGAATGTAATGAAAACAGAAAACCGCAATTCTTGCAATAAGCTAGTATGAAGCTATGTCTATGAAGATAAGACCGATTCCTCTCTCGATTTTGCTCCTGGTCACGGCGTTTATCCTGAGTCTCAATCTGCTTGCCTGCAAGAAGCAAGCTGACCCGGACCCGGAGCGGGACTCCATGGTCCGGGCCTTCGGTCAGGTCAGGCGCGTGCTCATGAAAGAGCTCTCCTGCTCCTCGGATCGGGTGCTGATCAGCTCGAACCTTTATATGATGGGAGTGACCACCGATAACCGGGACAAGATCAAGGCTGCCCTGGACAAAGAGCTCGGCTTCTCGATCCCGGAAAGGCTTCTCCTCGAGAAGCGAAATGTCGGAGACATCGTGCGCTTCGCCGCCGAAAGACAGACTTCCGACGCCGGCGAGGCAGGCGCCCGGAAGCAGGAGCAAACCACGGAAGAAAAAGCCCCGGCAGAGGAAAAAACAGCCGGCGAGCCTGAAGAAAAGCACGAATGACCGGCACCTTCCATGGTGCCCTGCCTGCCCCGCTCAGGACTGGCCTCGCCCCGCCGCGCTGCTTGTGGACTGGGCAAGTGCCGACGATGTCTCGACCAGAAGCTCGAGACGAACTTCGAAACGGCTCTCGAAGTAGGCTTTCTTCTCGGACAGCGCCCAGGCCTCGGCCATGCAGTCCTCGCCTTCTGCCAGCGTGGGCACCAGGCTGATGGTCAGCGGGCGTCGCCCCTTTTTGTCCAGGGCGCTCATGGTCACTTTCACGCTCTCGATTACCTGACGATGACTGCGGTCCAGGGCTTCGGCAATACGCAGGATGGCGGACAGGTCCTCGACCAGGGGACGAGCAGACTCATTGAGACCGATCCAGGCCTCATGGGTATCTTTCGGCTCGGAGCCTCTGTGATAACGAGCCACCGAAGCGATGATCGCCACCTCCTCCTCGGAATGCCCGAGCAGCCCGCCGTTACGAATTAGATAGTGAGAATGCTTGTGATGCCCTTTACGCCCTATATGCGTGCCTATATCGTGGAGCATGGCGGCAGCCCAGAGAAGATGAGCCTCCTCGTCGGTATAGTCGTGAAGGACACCGCGGGTCTGCTCGAAAATGATCGAGGCCAGATAAGCGACATGCTCGGCATGCTGGTAGCCGGCGCCATACTTATCGACCAGGGTATAAACGCTTTCCGAGCGCGGATCGCGGTGATCATCCAGGACACCTTTGAGCCAGCCGGTCTGCAGGAAACGATCCACCACCACGCCTTCCCTGAGGGCGGCGGTACAAACCGTGATCGAGTCGGCATTGAGAGAACGCATGGTCTCCAGCAGCACGATTGCCCCAGCGAGGATCGTCTCGCTGCGGTCGCTGCTCACTCCCTTGATCTTGCCGCCGGAAAGCGTCTGGCTCTCGATATAAGAGACCAGCTCGGTCAGGCGGGATAAGGGGATCTTCCACCCTTGCAGGGAGAGGTTGGGCTTTCCCATCTGAACGCGGTCGAGTTTGGCCAGAGCCTGGATGGTCCCGGAAGTGCCGATCAGTTGTTTGAACCCACCCGCGGCCATGACCGCAGCGGCAGCCGGACGAAGCTCGCCGCGCACCTCGTCATGAAGCTCCTCGATGGACTCCGGGGTCGGTCCGGTCTTGCGGAAGAAGCGCTGGGTGAGACGTGCCGCGCCGAGCTTGTAGGACTCGGCGAAATAGCAGGTCTTGCGATCGGCAGCAATGATCTCAGTGCTACCGCCGCCGATATCAACAATGGCAAAGCGCCCGCTCAGATCGGGCATGCTGAAGAGGACCCCCAGATAGATCAGCCGTGCTTCCTCTTTTCCCGAGAGGGTCCGGACATTGAGATTGAGCTCGGCCCGAATGAGATTGAGGGAGTCCTGGCCGTTGCGCGACTCCCTGACCGCCGATGTGGCCACTGCCACCACCGTCGAAGCATCCCGGGCGTCGGCATGATTGAGCATATTGGCCAGGATCGTTACTGCCGCATCCTGAGCCTCGTCGTCGATGAAATGATTGACCAGGGACTTGCGAAAGAAAGGAGTGGCGTCCCGCACACGGGAGATTACATCGAAACCGTCCCGGCTCGCCCGGGCCCGGCAGATGATCATATGGAATGAGTTCGTCCCCATATCGATGACAGCCAGGACCGGACCGCCCGAAGCCTTGGCGAACGGTCCGCTCTTGCGACTACCGGTACCGCCACCAGCTTTGCTCTTCTGTCCTTTCGCCATTTGATATCTTCCGGTTGTCTCTGTCTAATCTAACTCAATCGCATCGATTCTGTATATATCGACTCTGTATATACCGGCTTGCTTCCAGGGCAGCCGCCTCGCCGCTCCTGACACAATCCGAGATCCCGACGCCGCGATAGGAATTGCCCGCCAGAAACAGTCCGGGAAGCTCCGCGAGAGCCCGATCGATTCTCTCGACTCTTTCTTGGTGCCCGACCAGGTACTGAGGCATGGACTTCCTGTAACGCCGGACCCGAGAAATCAGGGGAGACTCGCTTATGCCCAGATAGTCCTTCAAATCGCCAAGAGCCAGGGCTACCAGCTCTTCGTCGCTCCTCTCCACCACTGCCTCATTGCGCACACCGCCGAGAAATGCCCGCAATACATGGACGTCTTCCCCGTACCGCTCCGGAAACTTGTTACTGGTGAAACTGCAGGCGATTATCGAGCGGACTTCTCTATGCGGGATGACAAAGCCGAAACCCTCCACCATTGACGTCAGCGAGCGAGCAGGGAAGACCAGATTGATCACCACCGAGCTGGCCGCCTCGATTTCGCTCAACGCTTCCGCCAGGTCTCGGTCTACGTCTATCAGAAGAGAAGCCGAGGTGCGAGCCGGCAGACAACCGATTACCGCATCGTAACTACCGCGATCGGCACCGGCTGCGTCGAGAAGACTCCACCGGCTGTCCTCTCGGAAGACAGCGCCGATCTCTGTGCCGAAAGAGATTCGCTCCGCCCCGATTGTCTCCACCAGCCTGTCCACCAGGCGTCCCATACCCCCGACAAGAGACGAGAAGAGTCCGTAGCGCGCCCCGGCGGTGCTGCCGTTGCCCCGGCTCTTCATGAGCGAGCGAATGACACTTCCATGCTCCCGCTCCATCTCGACGAACTGCGGGATCGCTGCCCCGGCGCTGAGGCGCTCCACGTCACCGACATAGATGCCTCCGACCATGGGCTCCACGACATTGGTCAGCATCTCCCTTCCGAAACGACGCACTACGAAGTCAGCGACGCTCTCGTCGCCCGGAGTAAGGCGCCGGGGGAGGGCGACCTCCATCAGGCAACGCGCCTTGCCCAGAGGCGAGATCAACGGTGTCTCCAGATAGGGTCCGATTCTGGACGGCGCCAGCATGACAAAGCCCTCGGGAAGGGGGTGGAGCCGTCCCCGGCGCGCCACGAGAGAGCGCCGGTTGGCTTCGCTCAGCCCGATTATCTCCGACTCCAGACCGAGTTCTCGGCAGAGCTCCAGGGCCTCGGGCTTGGCATTGAAGAAAGAGTCGGGGCCACCTTCATAGACAGTGCCGCTCTCGTCTCTGAAAGTATCGATGACACCGCCTGCCCGATCGCTCGACTCGAAGACTTCGACCTCGATAGAATCTGGCCCGGCGAGCAGCCGGTGCGCCGCTGCCAGCCCGGTGATCCCGGCGCCAAGCACAGCCACCTTTCTCCCGAGTTCCGCCATCAGCGCCTGTGGGATAGCTCGCGAACCGCCTCCACCAGATACCTGGCATTGTCGACTGGCGTCCCCGGCAGGATTCCGTGACCGAGATTGAAAACATGACCGGGTCTGCCATCCGCCTGGCGAATGATGTCCTCTGCATGACGGCGGATCGTGCTCCTGTCGGAGAGAAGAACCATGGGATCGAGATTGCCCTGGATGGCATGGTCGAATCCTATGGTCTGCCAGGCATCGCCCAGGGAGACTCGCCAGTCCACGCCGATGACATCGGCGCCCAGGCGGCTGATGCAGGGGAGAAGGCCGGCACTGGTGGTGCTGAAATAAATAACCGGAACGGCACCGTTTATGGTGCTGATCAGCAGTCTCAGATGGGGCTCCACATAAACTTCGAAATCCAGAGGCGAAAGGCAACCGACCCAGCTGTCGAAGATCTGCACTGCAGCCGCGCCGGCGGCGATCTGCGCCAGGAGATAGTCGGCGGTGAAGGCGACCAGTTTGTTCATGAGCAGATTCCAGGCCTCGGGCTGGGCGTGCATGAATGTCCTGGTCTTCTCGAACGACCGCGAAGAGCCACCCTCGATAGCATAGGAAGCTACGGTGAAAGGCGCTCCGGCAAAACCGATCAGGGGCACGGAATTATTTCCATCCAGCTCCTTGCATGTGATTTTGATAGCCTCACAGACATAATCGAGATCGCTTGCAGCATCAGGAGAAGGCAGGCGCTCTACATCCGCCGCCGAAGCGATGGGTCTTTCGATCACCGGGCCATCGCCTTTCTCGAAACGAAGCCCGAGGCCGAAGCTCTCCATGGGCAGAAGAATATCGGCGAAAATAATCGCCGCATCGACATCCAGCTGCCGCACCGCCATCACCGTGACTTCGCTTGCCAGCTCAGGAGTTTTGCAGAGAGTGAGGAAATCGACTTTCTCCCTGATCTCCCTATACTCCTTCTGATAGCGTCCGGCCTGGCGCATCAGCCACACCGGAGTGCGCTCGGTCGGCTCCCGGCGGAAGGATTTCAGGATCGTGGTCTCTTGAACGGATGCGGTCATGGTGAGATTCTGGTCAGTACGCTTCAGGGACCGGGCTTTCGGATTGACGGAGAGCAAATAACCGCTCGATTACTTCCGCCACTACCTGATTCGGAGTGGACGCACCGGCTGTAATACCGATAACGACGTCGGAAGGCGGCAGCCACTCTCCAGCACTGACGGCGTTGGGCGTGCTGTGAGGCTTGTGCATGATCTCTTCACTCGAAACGATGCAATCCGGACCGTCGATGTGGTAGGCGGGGATCCCCCTGGTCTCGGCAATCTCGCGGAGGTGTCCGGTATTGGACGAGTTGAATCCGCCGATGACGATCATCAGATCCAGTGGCTCCTCCACCAGGGTCAGCATGGCATCCTGTCTCTCCTGGGTGGCATCGCAAATAGTATCGCCGGGAGAGAGGAAATGGTCGTCGAGCTTGCCGGGTCCGAACTTGCTCAGCATGGTCTTCTCGAAAAGCTTGCCGATCTGCTCGGTCTCGCCTTTGAGCATAGTGGTCTGATTGGCGATCCCGACCCGCTCCAGATCCCGATCCGGGTCGAACCCTGTCGAGATCGCCTTGGCGAACTTGGCGAGAAACTCGCCCCGGGAGCCGCCTTCCAGAATGTAGCGGGAAACCCATTGAGCCTCGCAGAGATTCTGGACGACCAGATAAGTCATCGCTCTGGAGCTGGTGGCGATGGTCTCTTCGTGATCGTATTTGCCATGGATGATGGCAGTGAACCGACCGTCTCCGTACTTGATCACCCGGTTCCAGACTCTTGACACCCAGGGACAGGTGGTGTCGACGATCTCGCAATCCAGGGACTCGAGGATGCGCATCTCCTCTACAGAGGCCCCGAAGGCCGGGACGATTACCACATCGCCCGGGTTCACTCCGGACAGATCTTTGCCCCCGGCTTCCGTCACCGGCAGGAAATCGATGTCCATTCCCGCCAGATGAGAGTTGACCAGGGGATTATGAATGATCTCGTTGGTTATCCAGATACGGCGCTCGGGGAAATGACGCCTTGTCTCGTAAGCCATTGAGACTGCCCGATCGACCCCCCAGCAGAAGCCGAAAGCATCGGCCAGCCTGATGGTGATACCGTTGCGTGTCAGACTGTTGCCTTCTTCTTTGAGCCTGGCGATTAGATTTGACTCATAGGCCGCGACGAGGTCCGGCTCCACTTCGTCCTTGAGCCCGAATCCTTTTCTATGGTAGTTTCCATTCTTCACACCACAGATTTTATACAAACGGATGGGACACAATCCACTATTTCGGTGTTATTATAACGCTGGCTTACGCTTACTATGGACGCTAGTTTATAGAATGTTTCTAGGGGAGGAAACTTAAGTGCAAAAATCGCTATCGTCGCTTGTCGCGGCAATCGCATTAACAGTTAGTATGACGGCTCCCGCCTTCGCCGACGACGCTGCAACCATGGCCAAGAATACCGCCATGTTCCCGGTCAAGGCCCTGGCAATCGGAGCAGGAACAGTCGTGGGCATTCCCGTGGCAATCACGAGACGCGCTTCGTCCCGCTCCATCGAGTACACCCAGAGTTTCGCTGACCAGATCGGTGGTCACGAGCACATCATTCCCAGCTTCTTCGCCATGACCATGGGCGTTCCTTTCGGATGCCTGGTAGGCACCGGGGAAGGCGTGTTCTACGGTGGCCGTAACGCCATCGTCCACGGCAGCGAAAAGCCATTCGGTCTGGCTTCCTTCTCGCTCGAGTCCGAGCTCACCGACTAAGCAACCTGAAAACCGGCGCCGATAAGACTGCCAAGTTCTTAACCGGAGCCGGTTTTCCTTTTCTCATTTTCTCTAGAATGCCGATTCAAGCCCTTATCTTCGATATGGATGGTGTCCTGGTGGACTCCGAGCCCCTGCACCTGGAAGCCTACAGCCGCTACCTGGCGGGACGCGGCAAGACCTACGGGAAAAGTCATAACCGTGAATTTCTCGGGCGCAAGGACAGCGAGATCGCGCCGGTGATCATCGAGCAGTTCGAGCTCGAGGTCAGCCCCGAAGAATTGATAACAGGAAAAGACGAGATCTTTTTCGCTCTGGTCAGGGACCATGCCCGCCCGATGCCGGGTTCGAGAGAGGTGCTCCGCGAAGCGAAAAGAAGCGGACTGAAGGTCGCTCTGGCCTCTTCCTCCAAATCGAGCGCCATCGAGCTCATCGTCGGTTGTCTCGAGATCGGCCATTTCTTCGATCATCTTGTATCAGGCGACGAAGTTCCTCATGGCAAGCCGGCTCCGGATATCTTCACGCTTACCTCGCGACGGCTTTCCGTTCCAGCAGCCAACTGCCTGGTAATAGAAGACACAGAGAACGGCGTCAAAGCCGCCAAGAGCGCCGGGATGCTCTGCCTGGCTGTGCCCTGCGATGCCACCAGCGATCAGGACCACAGCCTTGCGGACTGGAAACTCCCGAGCCTGAAGGACTTCGACCTGGGCTCATTAATATCGGACGCATAAAAATAGGTCATATAAACCTGTCTTGACATGACAAGACTAATTCCAAGTACGTACGCTTTTTTCACGGCTGGGTATAAAAGTCTGGAACGAGCGACTTTCAGTTGTCGAAAAGTGGCAGGTTATATATATGAGATCGATTCCAAAAGAGCGAATACTTCGGGTCAACTGTCCTGGCTATGGCGTTGACGGTCATCTGAACCTGGGTAGCGCCAAAGCCCTGCACAATTACACTGCCATCATCGTCAATCCTGTCTCGATCGCCCATATTTTCGACAAAGACCCCGAGCTGGTGCGCCAGGCGGATCAAGCCATAGCCACCGGACAGACGAGCTATGCCATAGACGACGACATGCTCCTCCGCAACATCGCTGCCGAAGTCGAAAGCCGCATCCTGGAGCTCTCTGATTTCCTCACTCAGGGCGGCATTATCGTTTATTTTCTCTGCCGCCCGTTCACCATTCAGGGTCCCACCCTCGCTCTCGACAATTATTACTGGCTCGAAAGCCTGGCTCCGGACCAGCCCAACGATCAACATATCAGGCATATGAGCGCCGTCGCCCAGGGCAGGCTCGTCGAAATCTCCCAGACCGGCGAGACCTCCGAGTTCTCTTCCTACCTCAGGCAACAGGGTCTGGAATGGAGCACTCTCATAAGAGAGAACTTCCTCACCGACGGCTATCACGTCCTGGCCACTGCCGCACCTGAAAAGTGCATAGCCGGCCAACTCTACATCATGGACAGCAATGGCAGGGTAGTCTTTCTCCCTGCACCATTCTCACCTGATTTCGATCGAAGCCTCGTCGATGGTCTCAACTTGTGGTACCAGGGAAGGCAGCCCACCGCCGACGAGGTGGCTGCGGAGCAGAGAGAAGCAGCCGAAATGGAAGCCGCCAGAGCAGCTGCAGTCCCCGAGCCGGCAACCGGTCCCCAGCTATTCCAGGGCGACCAGCGTGAGCCGGAACCAGTAGCCGCCGTACCGGAATCGCCCCGCACGACCCATACCAGCATCCCAGCAGGTGGCAGCGGGTCGCTCCAGTCAGCTCTTGATGGCAGCTCGGTTTCCGCAGATGAGATCGCCGCCTCGGTATCCGCCGAAGCGCAACGCTTCGAAGAAACCGTCGCCAACCGGATCTCCGAGGAGAAGAAGAAGACATCGGCAAGCATAGATCTGTCGATATTCGCCCAGACTGCTCGACAGCTCGTGGAAAAAACCGCTCAGAAAGAAGAAGAACCTGTTCCCGAGCCGCTGGCTGCCCCAGCGCCCGAACCGGTTCCGGTTCCGGTTCCGGTTCCAGCACCCGCTCCCGAGCCTGTTCCAGCACCCGCACCCGCTCCCGAGCCTGTTCCAGCACCCGCACCCGCTCCCGAGCCCGCTCCCGAGCCCGAGCCCGCACCGGTTCTAGCCGCGGAACCAGCTCCAGAGCCAGTTCCAGTGGCCCCTCCGCCCCCGGAGCCCGTCTTCGAAGCAGCTCCTGAGCCTGTTCAGGAAGCTGTTTATGAACCTGAGCCATTGCCTGTGCCAGTCCAGCAACTTCCCCCGGAGCCCGTCTATGCTCCGCCGCCGGCCGAGCCGGCTCCAGCTCCAACTCTTCCCGATCCTGTATATGACGATTCGCTGGCTTCCAAAATTGCCTCGGAGCTCTCCCTGGAGACGCTCGATGTGAGCGCTGGCGTTACAGCAGCGCCTGTCCAGCCAAGTGTCTCCAGAGACCCGCCCGTTGCCGTGACAGAACCTACTGAAGCTGGACTACCCGAACAAGCTTATGGAGAGAATACTGTGACGAACAATCAGAACACAACCGAAGAGGCTAACAAGCAGAAAACAATGGAGCTCCTCCGCGAGCTGGAGAAGTCCCAGGCTCAACAAGCTCAGCAGCCTGTCCAGCAACAACCGATGGCACCGGCACAACCTGTTCCGCAGCCAATGCCGATGCCCGCCCCGCAACCGCCGGTGGTGCAGCAAGCGCCGCCCCCGGCACCGGCTCCAGTGCCTCAGCAGCCCATGCAACAGCCCATTCCCCAGGCGGCCATGCCGCCTCAACCGGCTCCTCAGGCCGCTCAGCCTCCACAGGAAGCCGCCAAACCTCTCCTCAACACGCTCTTCAAAAAGCCTGATGTGCCCATGCCGCCCGCCGACTCGAACAATCATGTCAATATGAATGTTCCGGACTGGTGCGTGGGCTTCTCGTTCTCATACCTCGACGACCTTCGCAGAGAGCAGAGCGCGCTGGCCGAGCAACTTCATAGCATCCAGGCCAAACTCAATACAGTCGAGTCGAGAATTGCCTCGGTAGAACAACTGAAGCAAGCTCTCCTGGCCGGTGACGAGGCGGTCTTGAAAGACGCATGCAGCACGGTCTTGAGCCGCCTGGGCTGGACGGTGCAGCACTCTGCCAGCCAGAGCAACGAACTCCTTCTGGCCAATGTCGAGCAACCGGAAGCTCTGGCCAGGATAGTGCGGAGCGATGACGAATGCAGCCGCACTGAGGTGGCCCAGGTCGCCGAATCGGCTATCTCATTCTGGGACGAGCACGAAGTCGAGCCCAAGGGCATTCTGGTTTCCTGCTCCTGGGCTGCCGTACCGCCCGAGCGCAGAGACAGACCCGACTTCAATGACGCGGTCAAGAACTTCGCCAAGAAGAAAAATCTGTGCCTGATGACCTCTCTGCAATTGCTGGGAGTCTACAGGGATATCGAGCTGGGAACGGTGTCGCCGGACCAGATACGCAGACAGATTCTGGAGACCAGCGGACACCTTACCGGCTTCGCGGTGGAAGTGGCAGCCGGAGCAGCAGTTTAAGTCGACCTGAGATAACGTGGCAACGCTACCAACAATACTGATAGGGGAATGCGGAGACGACCTTGTCTCCAGGATCGAGGCCCTCATCAAAAGCCAGCCCGAGCTCTCATTTCAAAAGACCATCAGCCGCAGCGACGCTCTGGCCGAATTCGAGGGAGCCAGCTCCACCCTGGTCTGGCTGGAGCTGGAGACCGATCCCGAAGCCGGTATCAGCCTCCTCAAGAGACTGGTGGACGCCAATCCGAACGCTTATTTCATAGTCAGCAAAAACGAACTGGAGCCCGACCTGGTCAAGCGCTCTATGCAGGCAGGCGCTCTGGACTTCCTCGACCACAAGGGCTGGGGAGCCCAGATAAGAAGCGTGATCAGACGTATCGCTGCTAAAGAATGGGGGGTCAAGCAGGGCGGCGGCCCGGTCGCATCCATTCCCAAAAAGGGCAACTGGTCCCTGGCTTCGCGCGCCCCTGCGACGCCCCAGGTCCCGCCGGCTCAGCCGAAACCGGAACCCAAACCCGAGCCTGAACCGGAGCCGAAACCTGAGCCCAAGCCCGAGCCCAGGCCCGAGCCCAAGCTCGAGGCCAGGCCCGAGCCCAAGCTCGAGGCCAAGCCTGTGACGCCGCCGCCTCCGCCAAAAGCCGCGGTCTATCAAGAAGAAGAAGAAGAAGAAGAAGAGATTACCGAAGAAGAAGTAAAAATCAGCTCTGATGCAGCGCCCCTGAAACCGGAGCCGGAGCCGGAGCCGGAGCCGGAGCCCGAGCCGGAGCCCGAGCCGGAGCCCGAGCCGGAGCCCGAGCCGGAGCCCGAGCCGGAGCCAGTGAAGCCTGCCGCCCCGCCGCCGCCACCGGCGGCAAAAAGGAGCCCTGGTCTTGCAACTCCGTCGCTTTCGAGAAGCAAGTGGGAGGAGCTCGATTCGATCATCTCTAAGAAGACATCTGAGGAGGAGGAGGAGTCCGAAATCGAGGAAACCAGGCAAGATGCACCCTCCACGGACCGGGCGCCCCTTGCTGGATGGGTCAAAGAAGTCGGCGATATCCTCGACTCCACCTTCCCGAGTGGCGAGTTCTCGGTAGAGCCGAAGACTCAAGAAGCAGCCGAGGTTGCTGATGAGATCGAGCCGGAAAAGAGCAAATGGGGCGATCTCGATTCCATCGGTACTCCGGCGGCAAAGCCTTCCGCCCCAGCGGATAAAGAAAAGAGCAAATGGGGCGATCTCGACTCCATCGGCACTCCGGCAGAAAAGCCCTCCGCCCCGGCGGATAAAGAAAAGAGCAAATGGGGTGATCTCGATTCCATCGGTACTCCGGCGGCAAAAGCTACCGATTCAGCCGATGAAGGTAAGAGCAAATGGGGCGATCTCGACTCCATCGGCACACCGGACCAGTCGTCGGGTCCACCCCCTGGCAAAGCCCCCGAAGCCGCCGGTCTCGGCCGATTCGGGAGCACCGACTTATCGAAGACCAAGTGGGGCGATCTCGATTCTATCGGCACACCGGCCAGTCAGGAAAGCGATGCGAAAAGCAAATGGGGCGATCTCGACTCCATCGGCACTAAATCCGACTCCAGCGATGCGCCTGTGTCACGCAACTGGGACGAGCTAGGATTGGGAATAAACAGCCCGGTCAGTGAAGCCGAGCCTCAGGGCGGTGGTTCCGTCGATGACTTTCTTTCCGGTGGCACCACTGGCAGCGATGAGTCCTCCAGGGCGGATGAAGCCGCAAAAGAGGAGGAGCGAGTCCGTCATATGCCCGCCCCTCAAGCTCAGGCACCCAACCGCTGGACAAGCAGCGAAAAGGACGGAAGCACGCTCAAAGAGATCGGTCAGATGCGTGGCACCGTCAAGAAAGAAAAGAAACCGAAAGAGAAGAAGGAAAAAGTCGAAGTCTCGATCTCGGTAAGCTGGGAGGTGACCAGGCTGATCCTGGCATTTCTCGCATTCATAATGCTCTCGGTCTCGACCTTCGCCCTCTTCATGAACTGATCCTTAGCCGGTCTATCTTTGCCGCCAGGATAAAGTCGCTCTCGGAGAGACCACCTATCTTGTGCGTCCAGATCTCGACCAGGAGCTTTCCCCAGGCGATAGTCAAATCCGGATGGTGCCCCTGCTCCTCGGCCAGCTCGCCAATCCTGACCGCCAGGTCCATGGGTCCCTTGAAATCCTTGAAATTATAGGCCTTGACGAGTTTGCGATCGTCCTCTACGGTCCAACCCGAAAGCTCGGCGAGCAATGGCTCGAACTCATCCGGGCTGAGAACAGGAGTACCGCCCCGGCATGGCACGCAAGCTCTGTCCGCGAGGCTCATGCCTCACCTACATGCTGAACTTGATCTTGCTGGTCAAACGCTTGTCGAAGAATTTAGCCTGATTGAGGTCTTCTCTGGCGAGGACGTTCTTGCCCATGCGATAGTGCACATAAGCGCGACCGAGATAATACTGGGAGTTGTTGGGACGAAGCTGCAAAGCGTCATTCAGGCAACCCATAGCAGCGAACCAATCCTGGAGCTGGATGAGAGCCTTGGCGCGGACATAATAGAGATGAGCGTTACCGGGGTCACTCTTGATCGCGTCATGATACTCTTTGGAGACCTGCTTGGGATCGCCTTCCACCTCGAAATATTTGGAGTCCAGCAAGAGAGCACCGTCACCGGTCTTGGCACCGCCGGAGGGCTTGGCTGCGACAACATCCTCGACTGCAGGGGCTGCGGCTGCCGAGTCGGATTTGAAGGCTACCAGCCTGTCTCGACTGTCCGAAGCGAGTTCGGACTTCACCGAATCTGGCACCACCTGTGGTGAGCGGGGCGGGATCGCCACGATCAGATCGTTACCGGACCAGCGCCCTTTCAAGACCGGAGTCTGGCGAGCCCCGGGACGATCTTCTCTGACCTCGTCCTCGACCGCATTCTTGGCCACCCGGAAAGCGTCCACCAGAGTGGTGCGCTCTCCCTGGCTGCGCAGACCGCGCAGGAGATTGTGGGTGAAGACACCATTGTCGTAGCGCTCCGATTCCCATGAGCGCTCGCTGGGCTGGCTTGAGCAGATGACCAGCTGACCGGAACCCTGGGCCAGCTCGGCGGCATCGAAATTGCCGATACGAGACATGCCTTTCGAGGTCGGTCCCGCGAATCCGCTGTGACAGGCGTCCAGGACCAGGAGAACGCGATCGGTGAGCACTCTTCCCTGTATGGAGTCCAGGAGCTTCTGCATCTCGATACCGGTAGCGAACAGATCATCGGGATCGGAATCGTAGCTGACCAGATAATTGCGTCCTCTGACGTCGAGCTGCCCGGGACTTCCGTGAGTGGAGAAATAGAGTACTACAAGGTCGTCCGGCTTCACCACCCGCGCCAGGAACTTGCTGCCAAGCTCGGACAGGAGCCGGCGCTGAGTCGCTTTCTCATCGAGCAGCACACGGACATGGTCCGGTTTGAAATTGGCTTCGTTGACCAGATAGTTATAGAAGTCCGATGCGTCCTTGGCGGAATACTTGAGCTTGGGAATTGCCGGGTTATCGAACTTGCTTATCCCGACAATGAGAGCCCACTTGTCTCTCACCGGACGGCGGGTAAGTTCGTCGGCCTTGTCCGAAAGCTCTTTTCGGGAGCCGTCGGCAATCTCCTGCGGGGGCTCCGCAGCTGGTGGCGGTGTTTCGGCTATCTCTGCTGCATCCGTTTGCTTCTCTTCGACAACCGCCGGCGGCTCTTCTTTGACCGGCGCAGCAGCGGGCTTCGCTGCTGCTATCTCTTCGACCTTTTCTTCGACGATATCTGGCGCCTGTCTTTCGGCTATCGCTTCCGGCGCTTTCTCGGCAGCCTTTTCGACTACTGGCTCAGGGGCTTTCTCCTGAGCTTGCTCTATTACAGGCTCGGTTGATTTTTCGCTGCCGACTTCGCCGACTTTGCTGACTTCGAGGATCGCGGGATTGGCAGGCTCAGCCGGGGCAGGTGCCAGGCTGGTTCCCTTGCTCAGCCGCCGCAGAATCTCGGTGAGCTTTTCCGATCCCGCCTGCAAGTTCTGGGTTTCGCTCCCAGTGTCGGTGGCTTCTTCTGCCGGCCCAGGCTCGGGTGCGGAATTCTGGGCAGGCTCGGCAGCCGGCGCCGGCGTGGCACTCGCCACCACCGCAACGGGCTCGGAGCTGGAGTCGGTCTTAGCCACCGGAGCGCTCTCGGTCCTGGCTTTCTCCTCGGTCGGAGCCGCATCGAGAGACGGTGCCGCCTCGGTCACTCCCTCACCATAAGAGAGCAGATTGTTCAGACCGGCTCTGGCAAGCATGTCATTGAGCGAAGGTCCGTCGACTATCCTGACGTCGTCATAGGCTATGCCACCATGCCTTCTGGCGAAGTCATAGCGATAGAGATTCTGTTTGGCGGTCTTGTTGCCTGCCTGGGCGGCACTTCGATAATTCCTGATTGCCTGGACTGTGTCGGCCGGGACCCCCAGGCCATATTCATAGAGATAGCCGACATTGCATAGTGCGGTAGGATTGTTGAAATTGGCGGCGGTGCTGAACCACTGCATGGCTCTCTTGAGATCGGCCGGGACCGAGATACCGTGCTCGTACATGAAACCGAGATTGTTCTGGGCGTTGGAGTTGCCGCTGGCGGCGGCTTTTGTGAGCAAGTCGAAAGCTTTCTTGTGACTCTGCTCCACACCTTTGCCGTGGAAATACATGCATGCCAGGGCGAATTGATGCTTGGAGCTGCCGCCCTCGGCCTTCTCGATGATCGAGGTCTTGAAGGACTCCTCCTTCTCCACCTGGGCCAGTAGATACCAGTCGGCGATGAACCCGGCTTCCTTGCCACCGGACATGGGTTCTTCGGCACCGGAGCCCTGCATGGTGCTGTAAGCCCTGCGTGCCTGACCCGCCGGAACAAGGCTGAAGCATATGAAGATTATTGCCAGAAAGGTCAGGATGAATTTGCGAATCATCTCGAGCACACCGCCATATTTATAGATTATCGGTCCATCAATAATAGGGCGTGGCACGACCGGTAACAAGGGGTTGCCAAGAGGATGCATCTAAAAGATTCTTAACAATTGTTATTTCAGCATTCCACCGGGGAAAGCAGAAGGCTCGTCAGCGGGGACCAGCCGGTCCCCATGGACCATTCGGTCCGGCCGGACCTCCCGGACCAGCCGGGCCTCCAGGACCTGCAGGCCCGGACGGACCGCCGGGACCCGTGGGACCACCCGGACCACCGGGCCCATTTGGACCGCTGGGCCCGAAATTGGGATTCATTGTCGCCTGGGAATTGGACTGTCCACTGGTATCGAACTGGCTGCCATAGGTACTACCCGGGTTCATGACGGCCTGAGGATTCCCGGAAGAGCTGCTGGAAGAACCGGCAGGAGGACTGCTGGCTAGCCCACCGCTGCCTGCATAATCGGGATTCTCCATGGGTCTCTCCGAGACGATGGTGAAAGTCATGGGACCGTTGAGACCGGGAACGCTGGCAATCGGAAATGGAATGGGAAGGAAGGGGCTACAGGTTACCGTGGTGGCTACGCTTATGATCTTGTCGCCGGATTGCCCGTCCCTGTACCCGATATCGGTCTGAGGATAGCCCACGATCTTGACGAACTTGCCCATTCCACCGAGCCATTCGTCCGGGAGCCCCTTCTTGATCAGTCCATCCGCCCTGGCGGCATCGGCAAAAGGAATCAGGGCGGCCTCGCGGGCCTGGTTGCTGTTGAGCACTCCGCACAGTCCGTAAGAAACCCCGATACTGACAAGGTCGATGAGAGGGAAGAAGAAAAAGAGCAGGAGCACGAACATGACGACGGGAAACTCCGCCATCTGGGATCCTCGTTTTCCACTGCTCAACTGATTTCTATAACTTCTCATTCCAAGACCCTATCACAAAACTCAGACTTCGTCTTCCTCAGACCATTCATCGATGAGGTCCTCCGGGTCGTCCTCCGAAACGATCATGGACAGAACCGCCGCATCATCCTGATCCGGCGGCAGGCTATCGCTGTCCGGCATACGTGAGAGGACTCCTTCGATGTTATAGACCAGGTTGAAGGAGACCCTGGACATCTGAGCGATGAGAATCGCCTCGTAGACTGCCACGAGCCAGGGTATCAGGGTCCAGCAGAGAGCGAGATAGGCGTATCCCCTGGCTTTCTCGCCCAGGTAGAACTTATGAGCACCGAAGACTCCGAGCAGGAGCGCGAGCCAGAATGCAGTGCTCCTCGTCCTGCCGCCCTGCACGGGCTTCTGTGCTGCTTCGATCAGACGATCCTTGCGAGGATTGCTCCTCATGCCGGACTCGAGCAAACCTTCGACATCGAGTTCCTTCCCCACCATGACCATGGGGCTCCCTTCATGACCACAGGCACAGCGGGACAGGGAAGTCTTGCCCTGACGGAAAGGATAGACCTCCGCTTCGGAAAGCAGCCTGAAGCAACTCGGGCAATGGAGCTTGGCATTCTGCCGCTCTTCTTTCTGACAGGGCACGAAGCGGCGCTCGGGTTCCACTTCCATCTCGCCCCTGTTTAGCCTGTCTATTCGCTTTCGTACCTTCTCCCTGGTCTTCTCATCTTCCAGCAGGACTTCCACCGCAATCAGATGCTCGATGGCTTCTTCTTTCTGACCGAGTTTCTCATAGGCATCGGCAAGACCCTGACGAGCCTTGATCTCGCTCGTCTCGAGGCCGGCCACGCCCTTCACTCGTTTGAGAGCTTCCCCATAGCAGGCATGGGCTTCGTCGAAAGACTTCAACTTGAAAGCTTTGCGACCACGTTTCATCCATGTGCCCAGGGCCTTCTCCAGATCGTCTTCCTCGATAGGCACCGCCTCGACGATAGGAATGGCGTTGGACGAAATGAACTGACCGCAGTCATGGCACTCAATCTGCCAGAATTCGAGATTAGTGCTGCAGACCGGACACTGGATCATCTTCGATTAGATATTGGAAGGATAATTGCCCAGCTTCACTTTCAATCGGCTGGTGACGCCGTGGCGGACTATGTCCATGTCGAGCGTATCGCCAGGCTTGGCGGCATGGATGAAGGCACGCACCTCGTCGCTGGAATGTACGGGCGTGCCGTTGACCCTTGTGATCAGATCGCCGGGCTGGAATCCGGCATCGGCTGCCGGACCGCCGGCGACGACCTTGTTGGCCGCTACTGCTATTGGCTTGCCGGGAAGGCTGCTGGCTTTCTTGCGCTCCGGGTCTATGTCACGCATATAGAGCCCAAGATAAGGTCTGACTATGCTGCCTTCGGACATGAGCTTCCTGGAGACACTGTTAGCCAGGTCGACAGGGATGGCGAATCCGATTCCGCGGGTGCCGCTCAAGACAGCGCTGGTGCAGATTCCGATTACCTCGCCGTCGATATTGACCAGGGGACCTCCCGAATTGCCGGGATTGATGGCGGCATCAGTCTGAAGGAAGGCGACATGATGATCGTAGTCGACCCTCCGATCCAGAGCACTCACCACTCCTACCGAGACAGAATGGTCATAGCCGTATGGGCTGCCGATGGCAATGGCCCAGTCCCCAGGTCGGACGTCGTCCGCGGAGCCGAGCCTGGCGGTCTGGAGATAGTTGGCGTCTATCTTGATCACAGCCAGGTCGGTGTAAGAGTCTCGACCAATCACTTTCCCCTCGAATTCGCGCCGGTCATCCAGGGTCACCCGGATCTGGGTATTAGCGGGGATGACATGATTGTTAGTGAGAATATAGCCGTCCGACTGGATGACCAGCCCGCTGGCCTGATTCTGACCGGGTCCGTGCGGTCTGGTCCCTTCATGGGCATAGCGGGTGTCGATATTCACCACCACCGGATTGAGGCGCTCGACTATATCGGCGATGGTGGTATCGCCCTTGAGCAATCGAATTTTCCGGGACTTCTCCTTGCTTCCCGCGGGAGTCGCGGGCTTGGGCTCGTCATCATAGAGGCTGGAGACATGAGAAGAGCTGGGAAAAAGGAAAGAGCCGCACCAGATTCCCACGGCAAAAATATTGAGGGCAAGAAGCCCCAGAATTAGCTTCCAGGCATTGCTCAGACCGGTCTCCGCTGCCGGAGCGATATGAGCGGATCGACCGCCGGCGCCAGAAGCCACCGAAGACGAGTGAGGGACACTATGAACACCGGAGCCCTCATCGCCATCATCCACAGGCATCGGGCCACTGTATGAAACCCGGGGGATCGAATCGCTCCCGGAATGCTCGGTGATCATCTTGAGCCTGGTCATGGTGATGCTCTGGGAACGAGTCTTGCGGTCGGTGTTGCTTTCGGCGCCTTGCTCTTCGGAAGAGCGTCGATTGCGCATGCCGCGGATCTTGACCTCCCCGGCCTTGCGCGCCTCTTCGGCAGCTTGCTCCAGAGTCTTAGCCGGTTTGTATCGATCCCACTCTTGCGCCGGCTGATCCTCTAGCAGCGCTTTGCGATCGAACTCGTCGATTTCTATGTTGTCGTCCCCGGGCGAAAAATAGATCGGGACGTCATCATCTCTTTCGTCGGACATCCAGCCGCCATTCCTCCGTATGTAGGGATCATACCAACAGACAAGTCAGTTAAAACGGTTCGTCAGACCGCAAAAACTGCATAGTGCCAGGATTTCGCACCATTAACGGTGCCTGCTCGAAGACAGGTCGATCAGGTAGACCACGCCAGCGATTGCGACAATGGCAGCGTTGAGATGAAGAGCCTCCGGCGCCCCGATCCTCGAGGCCAGCCAACCGATGAAGATGCTTCCGATGGGAGCGAGACCGAGAAGGACTGTCATATAAATGCTCATCACCCGCCCCCGGAGATTGTCCGGGACGGCAAGCTGCACCAGGGAGTGCGCCCCGCTGAGCATGGTCACCATGGCGAAGCCCGTGACCAGCATGATCGCCTCGGAAAGCCAGAGGGTTCTAGAGAAGGAGAAAGCCAGGAGGCTGAGGCCGTAGAGGATGGCAGCCACTCCCACGCCCGGTCGCAATATCCCGCCGTGGGCACGGCTGGCCAGGGTGAGGGCGGCAAGAAGAGCACCGACACCGTTGCAGGCCCGGAGCGCGCCCAGGACCTCGACGCCACCCCCGAGGATCTCGGAAGCGAAAATCGGCAGAACCACCGAATACTGCAGTCCGAAAAGGCTGATGAGACAAGCCATAATCACGATCCGCCGCACCGAGGATTTGCCGATCACGAAATCGACCCCATCGGAAAGCTTCTTCTCCTCTACTTTGTCGCTGCCCGCCTCGGCTCTCCGCCCTCCCTTGATCATCAGGAGTGCCGTGAGAGCGGCGCAGTAACTGATCGCATTGATCGCAAAGCAGACGCCCTCGCTGGTCATCGAAACAAGTATCCCCGCAGCCGCCGGGCCAAGAGAGCGCGCAACGTTGAACATGGAGGCGCCGAGGCTGATGGTGTTCACCAGGTCCTCCCGCTCCACGAGATTGACGACGAAAGCCTGCCGGGACGGGACCTCGAAAGCGTTCACGGTACCCAGGAAAAGAGCAAGAAGCACACAGTGCCAGACCTGGATATTATTGGTCAGGGTGAGAACGGCAAGAACTGTCGCCTGGCACATTGCCAGGACCTGGGTGATGATCATCACCCGGCGGCGATCGACCCGATCAGCCAGAGCGCCGCCAGCCAGACCGAAAAGGAGCATGGGCAGGAGATTGCATCCTTCCACCACACCGAGCATGACCGCTGAGCCGGTCATCCGCCAGACCAGCCAGGAGAGAGCAACCATCTGCATCCAGGTGCAGGAGAGCGAGATTATCTGGCCGGCGAAGAAAATCCTCAGGTCCCTGTATTTCAAGGACCGGAAGGTCTGCCTGAGCTCTTTCGACAGGCTCAAGATGAAAGCGTCACCACCCGCTCCACTCGGTCGGGACTGGCGCAAAACACCTCGAGCATGGCCACGGATTCCCGGGAGAAATTGCAGATTGTCAGCCGTCTCTCGAGGAGCCTGATATGCTCGGTGAGGCGGGCTATAGCTCGGGGCGACTCTAGATCGGCTCGCTCGAGCTGCCCTGTGATCAGATCGAGCTTCAATCGCAGACGAAGCAGGCAGACGAGAATCGTCAGATGATGGAGCCCTGATACGATACTCAGGAAATTGAAACCGGGTCCGAAATAGAGCTTGGAGAACACCCGCAGATAGAGAAAGCGTCTCAGGATATCCTCGAGACTATCGGGAAGCCTGCCCAGACTGTTGGCGACCAGATCGGCGATGCTCGACTGGCGCCCGGCATAGCGGATGGTCACCCCTGTCTGTCCGGAGAGCACACGGGAAAGGAGATCTCGAGCATCCATATCGCCGGTGGTGCAGTTGAAAATGTCATCAGGGAAATAGAAGCGAAGCAGATACTCGATGAGATACTGATCGATGAGCTTGGCGGGCGCTTCGAAGCCAGCCATGTCGTTGAGATTGACAGTGCCGGGTATCATCTCGAGAAAACCCCGGCAAGCCGTATTGAAGCTCCGCTCTATTCGGGCCCCGGTCCTTTGTCTGCCATTCTCTCCGTCCCCGGCGGCAAGCAGGGCGAGTAGCGGCGCTTCTCTCTCGATATAATCGCTCCAGCTGATGTCGACACCGTCGATCACCTGGATGCCCGACCAGTCGAGCTCGAGACCGGGGAAAAGCCTGGCAAAAAGATCCAGCCTCGATCGCAGGTGCTCATCCTGGTTGCCCAGGTCTTCCCCCTGGTTGAGAATGACGGCGGTGCTGGCGAAGCTCACTGAGGCATAGATACCACTGGGAGTGGCAGTAAAGGTATAGGGGAACATCCGGCACATGGCCGGCTTCTCCTGCTCTCCGAAACGCTCGTGCAGGGCGCAACGCGACTGTTCGGTGAGGAACACGCACTTGCCATCGGCGCGCTTCTCGAGACTGTGGGTGAAGACCTGCAACTTGGCATCACTGCTTTGCAACACCCTGAACAGATCGGTTTCGCTGCTCCCGAAATCGGAGGCATGAGCCTTGATGCGCTCGAAGTCCTCGCGGGTCGCCGGCACCGGCCAGTTGAAGCAGCAGTCGCCGCAGCCGCTGCAGGAGAATCTGACTCCGGAAGGAATATGAAGCGTGTCGACCGGTGATGCCATCTCGGTCCATTATAGTTTATGCTCGTAACGATATCAGAAGACCAGATGCCAGAAGACTTTGTGAAAAACGAGCCAGAAGAGCCCGCCGCTGTGCCGAACGACCGTCAGGCGCTCCTGCTCTTGCTTTTGCTTTTGCTTTTGACGGGCGCCCTGGTTCTGGTTCTTCTCTATGGAGGCTCGCTATCTTCCCCGGACCTCCTCGATGAGTCCTTTCTCAAGAGCTATCTGGTCAGGCCGGGCATTCTCGAAAGTGTCTCAACCCTCTCCCTGCTCGATTTTCAGGGTCCCGCCTTCGGCGACTCCTGGGGACAGCTCGCCACTCTGGGAACCGCGCTCTGGGTCGGTCTGACCGGTAATAGCCAGATCCTCTCCCGCCTCCCCGGTCTGCTCATGCACCTTGGCGTGACCGTGGCGACCTTCGTAGCGGCAAGAGCCCTGCTCCGACCCCTGCCTGTGCCCTGGCTACCAATTTTCACGGCGCTGGCTTTTCTCGTCTATCCTCTCTCAGCCGAACCGATCCTCTACCTGGGTTCCCGGGCTTACCTTCTGGGCCTTCTTTTTCTGGTCGCCTCCCTGGCGCTCTACGTAAGATCCAGAGAGAAGCAGAGCTTCACCATACTCGGTATCGGGACGATTTTCTACGGGCTTGCCATACTCAGCGACAGAACCCTCTGGCCGCTCAGCTTCAATTTCATCTCCTACTATTTCTGCGGTCTTCTTCTCACTGACAAACCGATTTTCCACCACGACAAAAAAGAAGCTGCTCTCGATCTGGCCGAGGCCGAAGAGCTCGAAGACGCAGTGGACAGGCTCCTTGCCCTGGAAGCAGGAAAGGAGGAAGCAGGCAAGGAGGAATCCGGATCTGAAGAAGCGAACATCGAAAAAGCGAAAGAAAAAGAGGAGGAAAAGAGCTCCACCGACGATACCGGTAAAGACCCCGGAGATGATCTGAGAGATCTCTTCCAGAGCCTCTTTCCAGCCCTGCCCTTCGTTGTGGTGGCTGCGGCAGCCTGCCTGTCGAGCCTGCCGTCCTCGCCCACCAAGCAGCTACCGAAGGAGATGCTAGTCACCGGGTCGGACTGGTTGAACATGGGAGCGGTCCTTTTCGAGCCGGCTCTGGGCGGCTGGTCCTGGCTCTGCCTCCTGCCTCTCCTGACCGTGCCCATCGCCCTGAAGAAGAGCTGGGATTTCCGCCGGCAGACAGTCTTTCTCACGATCTGGCTTTTCATGGCCCTGGTGCCTCATATGCACCAGTCCATAGAAGGATCCGCCGCCGGGCCAGCCATGGCCGGCAGCCGCTTTCTCTACCAGGCCTGCTTGCCTGCCTGCGGACTGATCAGCCTGCTCTTCCTCTCGCCTCTCTATGCAGCTACCGGGATGAAATCGGGTTTGCTCGCGACAACCAGAGGCATCGTCATCGTGCTCTTCTCTCTTTTCCTCCTGGCTTGCCGGGACCATCTGGATGGCCGCATCCAGGCTTTCGCCCGGGGAGCGGAGCAGGTCGGCAGGCTCCGCGAGGCGGTGGCCGGCAAGCCGGCCGGTGCGATCCTCGTCAGGGGTCTCGACCCTGCCATGGCAGTAGCATCGGGTCTCGACGCCGGCTCCCTGGCCCTTCTGGACAAGAGCACCGGGCTCTTGAGAGCTCCCGCCGTGATCGAGAGCAGGCTGGGCAAGGACGCTCCAGCGGCTTTCCGGTTCGATCCCGAGAAAGGGACTCTGGAACCGGAGCGAATCGATTCCAGGTCGGAAACGGAAGCCGTGATCCTCAGCCTGACAGCACCACCGGTGAAGGCAGGGGTGATGGCCGAGACTTTCTACGACTTTCCATGTGACGGCGGCATGGGCATGGCGGCTATCTACAGCGAAGACGAAAAAGTCGATCTCGCCTTCGATTTCTCGGCACTCGAAGGAGCGGAGGAAGCGCTCCTGGAGATCAGCCGGTCCGGCATCCCCTTCGAAAACCCGAACGGCAATGCCCTGAGCCGGCGTTCTTCTTTCCGGACCATCAAACTCACGACCAGGCCCGGGGAGCCCCATGGCAAGGTCCGGATCGGAGCCCGGGATTTGCGGCACCGGGGCGTTTTTTACCTGCGGGCATTCGCAGTTTCGAGAAATGGCAATATACTAGGACGTTCCAGCGACGCCGTGGCGATTCTTGCCAGCCCGGCGCTGGCTCTCCCGACCGCGAGCAAAACAGTAGAGACCCAGCCATGACTGCCAACAAAGTATCCATCGAGATGAAAGACCTGATTTTCTCCTGGCGAGACGATTCTCCCGACAACCTCTACTATTTCGACAAGCATACCGGCGAGGTCAGGCTGGTCAACCGCAATCTCGACGATCTCAAAGATCTCACCGACGAGATCGAGTTCCACCGGGAGCGTTATCTCTACCTGCCCAAGCCCGAGCCGGGTCAGCTTAAGGACGACCTCAAGGATTTCATGAAAACGGTCTCGGACCCGCAGCGCCGGAGCATCCTGGACATGGCTTTCGAGAGCCCTCACGTCTATGCTTCCTTCATCAAGATCCTTCAGGGCTGGGAGGGCGAGAGCGAACGCCTGGAAGAGTTCCTGGACGGTAGAGCGCGGTTGCGCGTGGTGCAGTGGCTGCAAGCGAACTGTATCGAGATCGATCCCTTGAAAACCGCTCCCGATGCGAGCTGAAGCTTATTATCGTCTTATCCCCGGAACAAGAGAGCTCCCGGTCCCGACTTGCTTGTTATAGCTCTTGAAAGCAAGGAAGGACCCCGAATATGACTATCGGACTGGCTGCCCTGGTTACCGCCGAGATCACCATCCTTTATCTCCTGGTCACCAGAACCGAGAGACGACCGAGAAGGACCGGGACAGTAGATAGAAACAGGCGTCACAGCCAGGAGAAAATGCCCGAGTTCGCTCGCTGTCCATATCTTGATCGATAAAAGCATTAGAGCAGGCCCGATCAGGGTAAAACAAATTTGTGGCTTCTATTCCATACCGCACCGCGAGCCCGCGAGCCGAGCAGTGACATCAGTAGACGAAAGATGGGAAAGACTCAGGGGAACGGCTGAAAAGGCCCATTCCGAAAAGCGCTGGGTTGACGCCGAGCAGGCATGGCTGATAACACTCGAAGCGGCAGAGGAATTCGCCGAAAACGATCGCCGCCTGGCTCTCACTCTGGAGAAGCTGGCCGAATGCCTCTTCCTGCAGAGCAAGCTCACCGAAGGTGCCGTCTACTGCAAGAGAATCCTGAAAATCTATACTTCGGTCCTCGGTCCCGAGCATGTGGACGTCTCTCACATACTCGGCAACCTTGCCATGATCTACCATCTCAGAAGGCACTTCGAGCAGGCCGAGAAATACTACCTGCAAGCCATCGAAATCAAAGCCCGCGCCCTGGGCTCGGATCATCCCGAAGTCACCAAGCTGAGAAGCAACTATGCCGACCTTCTCAGGGTCAGCAACCGCACCAAAGAAGCCGACAAGCTCAAGACCGGCGCTTCGGTGGTCACCTCCGGAGGCTGGAAGACCACCACCGGGGCCCACGAGGCTTACGAGCCACCCTCGAGTTTTGCCGCCCGCCGGCCGAAACTGCCCCCGGCCCCGGGCCAGATCGGAAAGGCTCCCGGCAAGATTCCACCGCCACCGCCGCCGAAAGCCCCGAACGGTCTCAGCCGGGAGGACGCCCTGGCGAAATGGAACGGCTTCAAGGAGCTGGCCGAAAAGGCCTTTTTCACCGGCGACATGAAAGAAGCGGAAGCGGTCTGGCACGATGCCCTGGAGATCGCCGGCACCTTCGGGGACAGCGATCCCAAACTCTCGTACACTCTGGAGAGCCTGGCCGAGGTGAAGTTCCGTCTGCAGAATTACAAGGCCTCGGAAGGCTATTACCGGCGCGCCTACGAGATCAAGCTCAAGGCTCTGCCGCCGGTGCATATCGCTCTTGCTGCCAGCGCCAACAATCTTGCCCGGGTCCACTACCAGATGTGCGATTACGATCGTGCCGAAGAGTTCGCTCTCAAGTGTGTCAATATCTACGAGAAGCTCATGGGACAGGACAATCCCAATGTCGCCTGCTCCCTCCATAACCTGGCCACCCTCTATCATGTCCAGCGCAAATATCGCGAAGCGGAGCCGGCTTACAAGAGAGCTCTCGAGATCAAGAAAAAAATCTTCGGTCCCGATCACCACGAGACCACCAGACTGCTCAAGAGCTATGCCGACCTGCTGCGCAGCACCAACCGGGGAAGCGAGGCCGACGAGCTCGACGCCGTGGCGGTCGGTCTCATTACCGGTACCTGGAAGACCTTCGACATCGAGGACAACCAGTCCCTGGCCTCCACCGACGACAAGTGCGATATCTGCGCCGCGAAGCTGAACGGAGCGCCGACCTGTCCGGCATGCGGCTTCGAGGTCTCGATCGGCGTCATCTGAGGAATAGGCTTTGCCCTGGTGCCCGAAAGGAAAATATATCTGGGACTTCTGGTTCGCCAGCCGGGAAGGCGAGACCCATATATTCTACCTGCAAGCCGAGACCGGCGGACGGCCTGCGGACCCGGAGGTCCTGAAAGACCGCTCGAGCATAGGGCATGCGGTTCTCGGCCGGTTCGGCTGGCGCGAGGTCGCAGACGAGCCGGTCCTTTCAGCCAGCACCGCTGACGGTGCCTGGGACAATCTCAGCCTCTGGACGGGAAGTGTCGTTCAGGATCATGAGAGCGGGCTCTATTATATGTTCTACACAGGAAGGAGCAATAACACTCCCCGACTCTGGACTCCCTCCGAATGGCAGCACCCTCAGCAGATAGGCGCCGCCACGTCCACCGACCTGCTCCGCTGGCAGAGGCTCGAATCCTGTCTCGACTCTCCCATCATCGCCAATCCCTGCACCACCGATGGTTTCGACGGCGTTGCCTGGAGAGATCCCTTCGTCGATCGCTTCAATAGAAACTACTATTGTTTCGTCTCGGCCCGCCTGACTCCCGGCGCCATCCATAAGAACACCCGTATAGAGAGCTTCGATGAAGGCGGCTGCATAGCTTATCTCACCTCTGCCGACCTCAGCGACTGGAGCGGATCGAAAAAAGAGATCCTGGTCGCCTCGAGAGATTTCTACCAGATGGAGGTGCCTCAGGTATTCTGGCGCACCACAGGTGACACCAGGCTGCTTTATCTGATCTTCTGCGCCCAGGAGAAGGACTGCTCCAGAAAAAGACGACAGAACCAGCCGGAGAGCCAGAATCGCACCGGCATCTATTATATGAGGTCCGAGCCGGTGGCAGCGGACTTCCGGGGGCTGCCACCACTCACGGAGCCGGCCTGGCTCCTGGTCGAAGGACTCTATGCCGGCCGAATTCTCGCGCCGGAAAGCGACAGGCTGTGGCTTTTCGGATTTCCTTTCGACACGGGCGGACTGGCAGAACCGGTCGAGCTAGTCTTCGACGGCGCCGATCTGATTGTTGCCTAACGCTGAGACGGATCAGGCGTTCTCGTGCTGCTTGTTCCACTCGGCAATCTCTCCCGGAATCGAGATGAAAGTGCCGTTGGCGATCTTGGCTCTGAATTGATTCATCTCGAAGGAGTTGCCGACGGCTCCCTTCATGAATATCCCGGCATTGGCTTCCATGCCGGCCACACGCACCGCCTGGGACTGGGCGGCACAGCCGGTGGCCATCATACTGTCGAGGGTGGCCAGCTGATCGAAAGCTCCCAGTTGAATGCAAAGGGCCTTGGCCGCGGAGATCTGTCCGAGTCCGCCTTCGATACGTCCCAGCATGCCGGCGACGTTGCCACCGGTCTTGCCGAGGGAGAGCGCCTCCAGAAATGCTGGCATGGCCACGGTTCTGGCACCATTCACCTGAGACTGGACGGCTGCTTCGGCCTGGGCTTCGGTCATGCCTCCACGGGCGTAAGAGGAGCCCTCACCGCCCCAGCTACCGGAGCTGGAATCGTATACTGTATGACCCTGATAATCAGTTATATCACCGTTTGAATGCCAGGTCATTCCCGAAGACAGGTTGGTGAAGTCACCACTGGCGCTCATGGTCGAGAAGGAAGTCTGGCGGTTACCCTGGCTATCCCAGCTGAAGTTGTCGCCGTTGGCGTCTACACCGGTGAGATTGCCGGATCTATCGATGCCTGAGTGTTCCAGTACCTTTCCGCTCTCGTCGGTTCTCTGCCTGGAGGTTTCACCGTCCGGCGTGGTCGTCATCTCGGAGTTGGTGCCGTCCGGCATTCGCATACGGTTGCGCACGCAGCCATCACTGCGTGTGATCACTCTACCGTTGGGAAAAGTAATTGTCTTGCCGTCAGCGGATACAGTCACCCCGCTCATCGTCACACCGTCGAAGGTTCCGGTGGAGGCATCATAGCTCTTTCTCTCACCGAGGGTGGGCCCATTCTCCCCGACGATCACTTCGCGGGCGTAAGTGCCTCCATCACGGTCCATCCTGACCAGGTACCATTTATCGCCTACTTTCTGGTACTGGGACTGACCGTGGCCGTCGCCGGTGCTCTGATTGTTCAGGAACTCATCAAGACGTCCAGCTTCAAAGGCTCTTTTAAGCATGTCCAGCTTGCGAGCGTCGCGGTCGTTGGGATCAGTCTCCTGAATCTGTGTATCGGAGACACCGTCCCTGATAGCGGTGTCGTATTTAGCGCCGTTGACGACACCCATGACTCTAGCCGAGCCATCCGGATACTCAGCAATTGTGGTTTGACGATTGCTCCACTCCACACCCTTATCGTTCTTGATCACGTGGGTGTCGCCGGCACCGTCCTTGCCGGGAATCACCAGATGGACATCGACCACTTTACCGCTGGCGTCCCTGGTGACGGTTCGCTGCAGACCGCCTTCGACATGCTCGACGGTTACCTTGGTGCCGTTGGGTCCATCTCGTTCCGGCTCGGTGGTTACCTTGCCGAACTGCTCCAGACTGGCCGCGGGATCGAGCAGCTCCCTGGCCTTGGCCGGGGGGACATCCGAAGAGGTTCCCATGATCTCGATTTGAGCATCCACGGCAGCCCGCTGCTGCTCGCCGTAGGACTGGACTTCCATGGCGTTAGAGTAAAGCCGGTCGGTATTCGGGACGAGATCCCGGGCGTTGTCCATTAGAGCTCGCTGCTCTTCGCCCAGAGAAGACAGATAATCGCCGTCCTTGCCCTTGCGTACTATCCCGTCCTGAAGGAACCAGGTCTGACCTCCATCGGCATCCGTTTTCACAGCAGTACCGTCGGCGAGTCGAACCATGACGTTACCATCGGGACCCTGAATCCGGGTCATGCCGGTGCTCTTGTCGGTATCGATCCAGCTCTGGCTGGCGGTGTCATACTTGCTCTCGAGCTCTCCGGCACTGAAGGGACTGTCGATGAATTTCTGGACCTGCTCGAGATTCGGGACCCGCTGACTGAGCTGCTCATGCGCTGTCGCTTCGTCCACCTTGGAGCCCTTGCCCACGACCTGCTGCTGGATTTCCTGGAGACGCTGCCTCACCTCGGGCGACAATCCGGCTGATCCGCTCTCACCCGGCGGAGCCACGTCTACCTTGTCCGAGACCGAATATTTGCCGTCAGCGCTCTTGTGCACCGTGGAATCTTTGAAATAGTAGGTCTGGCTGCCATCGGCATTACGAGTGACCTTGGTTCCGTCAGGAAGCTCCACGGCCACTCTGCCGTCTTTGGCCTCGAACCGCTTGAGCCCGGTATCCTTATCGACATCGATCCAGACTTTGTTCTGGCTGTCGTAAGTCGTATCCGCATTCTCTGTGAAGAAAGGTGTTTCGAGAGCCTTCTCGACGAGATCGAGCTTGATGCCGTCAGGAAGCTTGGATGAAATAAGGCTCTCGGCACTCTCCTGGCTGGTTTCGTTCCAGGGGTTCTCCTGAGGCGCAAAATTTTCAGCCTGCTTTCCGAAAAACTCACCGGCGTCTTCATACTTGCGGGAGAACTCGAGCATGGTCATCTGTGCTATGCCGAAGGACCCGGTGAGCTGTCCATCCTTGCTCTTGCCCAGGGCTCCGTCCGAGAAGATCCAGCTCTCCTCTCCGTCTGCCCCCTTAGTGATTGTGACGCCGTTCTTGAGCTTCAGTTGAACCGAGCCATCGGCATGCTCGGTGCGAACCATTCCGGTATCGGGATCAGTATCGGTCCAGGCTTTCTTGTCCTGATCATATTTCATTTCGACATTATCGTCGCTCCAGGGGCTGTTCAGGAACTCCCTGACCTGGCTCAGATCCTGCCCGTCCAGACGCTGACCTGCCAGAGCATCGAAATCCTCAGCGCTCACCGGCTGACCGTTTCTCAGAACATCCGAGGTCAGATCCTTGGCACGCTGCTCGAGCTTGGCGCTCTTCAGATCCAGAGAGCTTTCCAGGTTGATGTTCTGGATGAAGCCTTTCTCGAAAGTAGAGAAATCATCCCACCAACCCTCCATGGATCCGATCGGATCGACAGCGAAATCGATGGCGGCCGAACCGGCATCCTTTATAGTCGATACGGTGGAGGTGAATCCGTCCTTGATGCTTCCCCAGATCGACTTGGAGCCTTTCTCCACCATTCCGGGCTGATCGGCCCCGGCTTCCGGTCCATCGTCCCGGACCTCGGTGGTGACCGCCACATCTGGAATGGTACCGCTCGCCACCAGCTGAGCCTGGACTTCGGGGCTAGCAGCAGTGGCTACCGCACCTCCTTTTTCCAGAGTCTGGCGAACTTCCGCCTGAGCTGTCGACTCGCCGGAGTCGTCCGCCTCGGCGCCATCATTCTGGTCGCCGGCATCGGCAGTGGCGGTCGCCGCGGCAGCACCGTCGTCCCTGCTAGTGCCGGGATGACCCTGAGCCTCTTGAACTTCGCTGAGACCGGCTGAGGAGGCCTTGTCCGTCTCAGTCTTGGCGTCTCCCTGGCTGCCGGCCGCAGACGTGGAATCACCGCCAGGAGGATTTGGCTTCTTGGCGGCTTCTTGGTCTGATTGTGGAGCTGCGTTAGTCACAGGTTTGATTCCCGGAAACGGGCTATCGAAGGGCTTTTGAATTTGATGAGGTAAAACTTATATTTAGTAAGTGTGTCTATTGTCAAGCACGCAAACACCAATGTCAAGGAGCATTTGCGGGAATTACGTAGTCGCCGGGGCAAGAATTAATCTTTCGAAAGCAAAGCAGCTCAGACAATCATCTCGGCGTTGCCGTGATTTCTGTCCCAGTTTTTCATCTCGTCTACGACACTGATGGTGAAGGTGCCGCCGGTGGAAAGCTTGGCACGCAGGCTATTGAGGTTCATGCCCTGACCGACACCACCGCCTTCCATATAGAGACCCATGGTGCTTTCCATGGTGGCCTGGCGGTCGCTCTGAGAATTGGCGGCAAGGCCGGTGGAGAGCATGCTGTCCAGGACACCTATCTGGTCTACGGCTCCCAGGGCCAGACAGAGAGCTTTGGCCTGGTCTATCTGACCGATTCCGGCTGAAATCATGCCCTTCATATTGGTCATATCACCGCCGGTCTGACCGCTTGCCAGAGCCGCCAGGAAGGCGGGCATGGCCACAGTCCGGGCTTCGTTGACCTCGCCCTGGACCGTGCTCTGAGCCTGCTCGGTGCTCATGCCACCGGTATAGTAATAGTCGTAAGAATCGGTGCCCCAGCCGCTTCCGTACCAGAGATTGTCCGAGGAAGTGAAGATAGCCGCCCCGGTCGAGTCGAAAATATCACCGAGACCATCGATCTTGAGACCGTTGACGTCCATGGTGACATCGTCGCCGTCGAAGTGGAAGCCGTCGTTCTGGCCCTTGCCGTCTCTGGTGTTGAAATCGGCGATGGTCTTGCCGTCGTGGTCTTTCCAGACCACATTGCCGGTCTCTGGATCGCGGGTGATCGTGTAGCCATCCGAGTTGGCTATGCCGGGCTGACCTTCGTCGCCCCGGACATCACGGAGAGTATGGGGAGCGTTGTTACGGTCGTCGTCCCTGGCGTACCTCTCGCCGTCAGGCTCGGCATCCGGTCCGGTATAAGCGTCCGGGGCGACTCCTTCCGATACGATGTGGCTGCCGTCTTCGTTGGCATCGGCTGAAATTCTATGTTTGCCGCCGTGGTGTCCGTGAGCCCACGCACGCCGGTGGTCGCTCCCGATGGTGAGACCGCCGATAGTTCTGTTGCCACTCTGGGAATCGGTCAGCATGCCCAGGTTGGCAGGCTTGCCATTCTCGTCCACCAGGGAGCCGTTGTCGTCGAAACGATAACGCTGACCGTCGACATAGAGCTCGGCCTGACCCGATTGCTTGTCTATGGTCATGACGTGGCCGTCGCCATCGGAGGTGTACCATTTGTCCTCGGTCTCTCCTACACCCTCGCTGAGCCCGTGCCTGGTGATGTCGAAATTGTTGCCTGTGTCCTGCTCCACCCGGGCGCCATTGTCGCTGGCTACGGTGACTCCGTCCACCACACCGGACCAGCGCCCGCGGCCCTCATGATTGAGTACGCTATAGGTACCGTCGTCATTCTTGAAGCGCCACTGCTCCGAGCTGATCGCGCCGCTCTCGTCACGCTGGCGAGTGACCACCGAGCCATCGGACATTCTCAGCACCACCGAGCGACCGTCGGCGGACTCGATGCGCTCGAAGCCGGTCTCAGGGTCGGTCTGGATCTTGTCGCCGTTAGGACCGGTCCTGGTGACCACATCATCGCCTTTCAAACCACTGCCCAGGGCATCCATCACCTGGCCGAACTTACCGCGCTCGCTGTTGCCGGGAATGGTCATATCGCCGATCTTGCCTTCGACGAATTCTTTGCCAGCCTTACCGTGAAACTGCTGGACTTTGTCCTTGTTGGCGTCGAGCAGCTCCTGCCCGGCGTCGTTGCTTACCGCAGCCAGATCCGAGGCGGAGTTGATGTCCTGATCGGGGTCGCCGCCTATGCCGAGCCAGTCGCCGGCGGCGTCATAGAAGTCGTCCCAGCCTTCGGACAGCGAGTCGAGAGCCGAGCTGGCCGAGTCTTTGAGGGTGCTCACCGCCCCGGCGGCCCAGTCGCCCATTCGCCCGAAAACGGTTCGGGAGCCGTCTTCCACCATGCCGGGCTGATCGCCGCCGGCCTCGGGTCCATCGCCCTTCTTCTCGGTGCTCACGTCGCCGGTATTGAGAAGGCTGTCGGCGCTGGGTAGACCGGCTGCCACTGCTACCTGGTCCGAGGCGCCATGGTCCTGGCCTTTCTTTTCGGCGCTGCCGCTTTCGCTGTCTGTTTTCATCTGGTCGAAAGCTTCATTGGCGCCGTTGGTCGAGGCTCCATCGCGCTGCTTCTCAGCGACATCTTCCTGCCGCTCGGCGCCCTGATGAGCGTTCTCCTGACCCTGGACAGGAGGCTTATTGACTTCGGCTTCTTGACTCTGACCTGCCACTGGCGAACCCCTTGCGAGGCGATGAAAATCTGAGAACGGATACTAGTAAGTCAATATATTGTCAAGCAGCTTCCGGGCAATGTCAAGCACCGCCAGGGTTAACTCTTGCCCTGCGCCCCCCTCCGGCGAAAATTTAATCTACTTAAAAACGCAAATCCACGGGTCTACCGTAGAGATAAGCCTGATATGGCTGCATTAAATACAATAGAAGGCAGATGCGCATCCCCGGAACATCTATTGGCAGGGACTGAAAAGATGCAAGACCGGGGACCGATCGGCCAAAATAGCAAAGAATATCCATTATATGGAATCCCGGCGAGCAACCATGACCAGACCTCGAGGCAAATCAGCAAGAGTGACAGCTCAACTGTCCTTTTTGCTTTTCGCAGTGGTGGTCTCGACCGTGCTGGCCTCCTGCGACATGGTCAGGAAAGTCGCCGGTAGCGCCGGATCTCCCGGCAAAGAACCGGCCGCAGGACCTGTCACACCAGCCGGGCCTGCCGGGAGCAAACCGCCGGCCGACGACATCGACCCCAGGATCAAAGGCAAAATGGCCGGTTACTGGAATCTGGGCTACCAGCTCAACGACAATGTCTACACCTCGAGCATCAAGCTCAGCCAGAACGGTCTGACCTTCTCCGGAGAAGGCACCGACGATGAGACCAGCAAGCCTTTCACCATAGAGCAGGGTCAGATCCATGGCAATCAGGTGATCTTCTTCAAGCACTACGATCAACCCAATAACCGCCGCCAGACACCGGTGGAATACACGGGCACCCTGGAAGTCGAAGGCGTACCTTATATGAAAGGTGACTTCATCGTCGCCATGAACGGGCAGCATATGTCCGGTGTCTGGGAGGCGGAGAAACAGCAGGAAGGGTCCTCGAGCAAGGGGTCTTCCGAGCCAGCCGAAAAACAGGAACCTCCCCAGCCGGCGATGAAGGCTCCGGACCATGCTCCGGATCTTTCAGGCAAGTGGACCACCGGCTTCGAATACAAGTTCAAGACCATGCAATCCACCATGTGGCTCGAGCAGCACGGCGATAAGCTCAGCGGCCACGGCATCGATCACAATACCGGCGAGAAATTCGCGATCGAGAAAGGCTGGTACGCCTACCCGAGAGTGACGATTATCAGAAAATATCCCCGGATCAAAGGGAAGAACGGAGTCGTCCCCGAGCACACCATGACCTTCAAGGCTGAAGTGAACTGGGTCTCGGACAAGGATTACCAGGGTCCCTATATGTCAGGCAAGACCGACGGCGGCGGCAACTGGGAAGCTCAGCTGGTCCGTTGAAACAGGTTCGCTGATTATTTGAGTACACCCAGCTTCTTGCCGACTTTGGTGAACTGCTCGATGACGAAGTCGAGATTACGCCGGCTGTGGGCTGCCGAAATCTGGCAGCGCAGACGCGCCTCTCCCTTGGGCACCACCGGATACCAGAGACCACGGACATAGACGCCTTCGTTCAGGAGGGCATCGCTCATGTCCTGGGCCGTGGAAGCCTCGCCCACCATCACCGGTACGATTGGATGAACGCCTTCGATGATGGTGAATCCAGCAGCTTTGATCTTGGTGCGGAAATACTCGGTGTTTTCCCGGAGCTTCTCGACCAGAAAAGCATCACGCTCGAGCATATCGAAAACCTCGATGGATGCCGAGACTATGCTTGCCGGTAGCGAGTTGGAGAAAGTGTATGGCCTGGACTTCTGGCGCATGAAATCGATGAGCTCTTTCTTGCCGGCGATGAAACCGCCGGCGGCACCACCCAGAGCCTTGCCCAGGGTGCCGGTGATCACATCGATCTGACCGTGCACGCCGCAGAGCTCCGGCGTCCCGCGTCCGGTCTTGCCGAGCACTCCGGTGGAATGAGAGTCGTCCACGAAGAGCAGGGCGCCATACTCGTCGGCCAGGGCGCGCATTTTAGCCAGATCGGCATACTCGCCTTCCATGCTGAAGACGCCGTCGGTGGCGATGATGCTTATCCGATAGCCCTTCGACTTGTTCTCCTCCAGAGCCTTGCGCAGGTCTTCCAGATCGTTGTGCTTGTAGGCTTTGAGATCGGTGCTCTTGGTGGTCTGGCGGCAGAGCCTGATACCATCTATGATGCTGGCGTGGTTGAGCGTATCGCTATAAATAACATCCTTGTATCCTTTCGTGTCGGCAGTGCCTACAGCGCCGAAGTCGTTGTTCAGAAGAGCGGTGAAAAATGCCTCGTTGGCGGCGAAGCACGAAGAGTGCAGGATGGCGTCCTCGACACCGAGGAATTTGGCGATCTTCTGCTCGAGCTCCAGATGTATCTTCTGGGTGCCGCAGATGAAACGCACCGATGCCACCCCGTAGCCCCAGTTGTCCAGACCGTTTCCGGCGGCAGCCTTGACCCGGGGATGATTGGCCAGACCCAGATAATTGTTGCTGGCAAGCATCACCGCGATCTTTCCGTCGGTGCTTATCTCGGCAGCCTGGTCGCTGTAAAGCGGCACTTCCCACTTGTAAGTCTTGCTGGCCTTGGCTGCCTCGAGTTCTTTCTCGATGGCGGCATAAATCTCTTTCGGATTCATCGAAGCGGCGCCTTTGGACTTGTCCTGGACCGCAGAGTCACTTCCAGCCATGATCTGACCTCCTTGCACTGGTGCGATAGATTTTATACCATTTACGGCTCGAATCAGGGCTCGAAAATCAGCTTCATTTCAGCGCCATTGCCAAGCACCTCGAAAGCCTTCTCGTAGTCGTCGAGTCGATAGGTCTTGCTGGCCAGAATCTTCTCGAGCTTGGTTTTGACGTCCAGGGACTCGGTCTGCAGGAGACGGAGCATGGTCTCCCAGGTGTCGAACATCTTCCGCCCGAAGATGCCTTTGACGGTGACGCCTTTCCATATGACACCATTGGCGATATCAAAACCATCCAGAGGCTTGCGGGTTATTCCAAGAAGGAGGACAGTGCCCCCGTTGCGCACGATCTCGAAAGCGTCTCGATAGGCTGACGGCGATCCGGACATCTCCAGGACCACATCGACACCATTGGCCATGGTCTCTAGCTTGTGGACGGCTTTATAAAATTCCCCGGACCCGCCTCCGACATCGAAACAATAGTCGGCACCGAAGTCGGCAGCCAGGGAGAATCGCCGCTCGACGTCGGCGGCTTCGGTGACATAGATGCGGCTGGCGCCGAACTCCTTGCAGAGAAAGGCAGCCATCAAGCCAAGGGGACCGGCCCCCAGAATCGCCACGGCCTTGCCCCGGACATCGGCTTCATAGACAGTATGAACGGCGTTGCCGAAAGCATCGAGCATCGCCCCCACCCGGGTAGGGATTCGGCTCGTGTCTCCACCCTTGCCCAGAAGAATGACGTTCTTGTAAGGGACCGTGACGAACTCGGCGAAACATCCGTCGAGGTGGACGCCTTTCACTTTCACCCGGGTGCAGATATGCTCGCATCCCGTGCGGCACTGGAAGCAATGCCCGCAACTGAGATGCATCTCGGCGGTGACATAGTCGCCTTTCTCGATGCGATGCTCGACAGGCACATCGACGAATCGATCCGGTCCCACCCCGGAGCCGACCTCATCTACTATCCCGCAGAACTCGTGACCTACGACTATGGGTCTGTAGCTGTCCTCGGGGCTCAGGTAGCGCTGCATCTCCCGGCGGATGCCCTCGGAGCCCGTGCTGTGATAGATACTCTTGTCGGTCCCGCAGACAGCGGTGGAGAGAACCCTGATGCGGACCTCGTGGGAGGCGATCTCCGGAACAGCCAGGCTCGACTTGAGCGCGAAACCATCCTCATTGAGGGACTCTTTCACCAGACAACGCATTCCAGACACTTCAGACTCCTTGCTAGAAACAAGAAGCAAGTCTAAATCAATGGATCGATATTGTTGAGTACCTTCCTCTAAACATATTGAAATCATCTCAACTAAATCAAATCTCTTCTGGCGAGAACCCCATCAGCGCGGCAATTCCGGAATCAGGCATAGGCGCAGGGGAGACTATCTATAGGCGATGGCTATCCTGTCTTAGTGTTAGTTTAGTTGCCAAGAATTCCCTTGAGCCATAGATTGGTCAGTGCACCTACACAATTTCTTTAGATTTGGAATATCAATCAATAAATAGCGGGGATACGCTGATGAGCTTTGATGGAACGGACCGTGACAACGCCCAGGAAATGGATGCCGGAGCCCTTGGCGCCATGGAGATTGCCTGCATGGCCCTGGCCGAGTCCTCAATCGTTCGAATGATCGTCATGGGTAGCGGTGGACCGGAAAACGGCGAGATCACCGAGCAAGGGCTGCGTTTCGTCAGGCATATCATGTCCTCGTCGAAAGCCTGCCAGTCCGGCTTCCTCCCCAATTTCAAAGACATGGAATGCATCAAGGAAGTGGCTCGCGACTATATCGCCCGGGCCGGCACTCCCACCCACGCCCTGGCCAGCATGTATCAGATTATTTGAGATGAGCTCTCTTATCTGAGAAAGAGCTTCAAATCGGCCCGCGCTTCATCGGCAGTGGCATAACGCCGTTCAGTATCGAAGGCGGTGGCAGTAGCGACGATCCGATCCAGGTCCTCCCCTATCTGTGGATTCACCCCAGCCGGATGAGACGGCTCCATGGGCTCGGGATCGGAGCCGGTGAGCAGATAATGCAATGTGCATCCCATAGAGTAGATATCGCTCTGAGGTAGCGGGGCCCCGCGGAATTGCTCCGGAGGCATGTAAGCCTGCTTGCCCACCACATTGGCGGCTCTTCTAGACTCGAACTGATGCGCCACGGTGAAGTCCACCAGCTTCAAGAGACCGTCCACCCGCACGATGAGATTCTCCGGCGTGATATCCCGGTGAATAACAGGCGGTCTCATACCATGCAGATAGACCAGGATGTCGCAGATGCTCGAAGCCAGCCGGGCCGCCTCCCGGGGCTCCAGGGGTCCCTTCTTCGCCACCCGGTCGCGTAGATTCTCGCCTTCTATGTACTCCTGGACGAGATAGCCGCGATGATCCTCGATGAAGCAATCGAAAAGCTTTACTATCTGGGGATGGTCGATGCGGCTCAGAAGATCTTTCTCCTGATTGAGCAGCTCGTACTTCTGCTGCTCCAGAGCATTTCCCCGGTAGACCGGAAGGACATACTCCTTGAGCACCACCAGGAGCACCACCAGCCCGGACTGGCTCTCCATGCCGTATGGGAGGAGGGCACCGCCCTGCACCTGGGCTACATAAGCCGTTCCCTGACCGCCGCCGCCGAGCCTGTGCACCACCTCATAAAGCCCGTCCTGGAGCAGGGTTCCGGGGCTCAATGAAGTGCGGCGTTTGCGCTTGTCCGGAACGGTGAAATACTGGAGCCAGAGGTTGGTATAGCGCTCGTCCCCGAAGCTCAGCTGCCGGTGCCCGACATTCCATTCGAGGGCCGCCCCGGGCGCCTCGCTGCGTACTTGCGAAAGAAATGACTCCTCGTCGACCCAGGCGAATGCGTTCTTGAAACTGAGCTTGAATGCGACACCATCCCTGGAGCCGATCATGACGAAATTCTCGGTCTTGCCGTCCCTGCTTCTCCCGGGCACCGACTCCAGGGCAGTCAGCTTGCTCCAGGGAACGAAATATGACTTCTCATCGGAGAAACGCTCCCGCCCGATCTTGATGCCGGCTCCGGTGACTTCGAGGATCTTCAGCTCGGAGCGCTGATAGATCCGGTTGGTGTGAACGATCGAGCCGGCGATGAGAGCAGCGGCGGCGAAGACCAGCATGAAGAAAAGAGAGCCGACTTCGTGCCCCAGGCCACCCAGTATATAGCTATGTCCCTTGAAGGTAGCGAGGATGATGACGATGACCAGAAAGGCGCCGGACGCGAAAGCCAGGGTCGTATCGATATTGGATTGCTCGGTGAAATCGCCGGAGCCGTGCTGGTGGGAGACTATCTGATAGTCGTCGGTGATCCTCTTGCAGGGCTCGAGCTTGTCTTTCATGGACGGGGCTCCGAGAAATCAGCCAGGATTTCGAGCCACTGGCTCGCCGTCTGGATCCGCTTATCTACCTTGACTGCCGTGGAGGATCGGATCAAGTTGTTGAGATGGCGCGATATGCGGGCGCCCCGCTCGAGGGCGTCGCTCATGGAGAATGGCTCCGGATCTCGCCCAACAGCCAGGAAGAAGAGAGTCGCCCCGAGGGCGTAGATATCGCTTGCCGGTCTGGCCTTGCCCTGAAACTGCTCGAGAGGTATATAAGCGGACTTGCCGACAACGGTACCGGTAGCGGTGCCGATGAAGTTGTTGGCGGCGCCGAAGTCGATCAGGGTCAGCCGTCCATCGGCGCCAACGATTATATTGTCCGGCGTCAGGTCACGGTGAATCACCGGCGGCTCGAGGCCGTGCAAATAAGCGACTATCTCGCCGAGCTCCGTGGCCCAGCGGAGCAATGTCGTCTCGTTCTGGGGACCGTATTCCTGCACGTAACTGCGCAGATTCTTGCCTTCCACATGCTGGAGCACGATATAATGCCGCCCTTCCTCCACGAAATAATCGTAGACGCTGGCGATGCTCTCGTGATCGATCCGGGAGAGAAGCTGGGCCTCGCGCTCGAACATGGACATCGCTTTCGCCCTGGCGGCATCGTCCACGGAGTCGGGAAGAAGGAACTCTTTGAGGACGACGATGGACTCGTCGGCCTGCCGGGCGAGATAGATGGCCGAGAGCCCGCCGAAACCTACCTGGCCGACAATCTCGAAGCGCTGGTCCTGAAGGGTATCACCGCAGGCAAGAGGCACGAAGGCGGTGGAGCCGAAGCGCCCCCGGAGCTCGTTCTGCCAGAACTCTGTGAAATTGAGAGCGGACACAGTCCCCGGGCTTCCCAGTAAATGGGGGATGCCGTCGGACTCGACTCTCCCGTCGATGGCTATGCGAGCCCGATCCGAAGACGCGATCTGGCCCAGACCGAGATTGAGCTCCGCCAGGGAAGGCTTGATCGGCACATCCGGTCGATAAGTATTGACGATCAGAAAAAGCTTCTTCAAGGATGCCCTCGAAAAGCCGTCCAGATTGAAAGGCACCACGGCGCCATCCCGAAAGATGAAAGCGAGCCGGTTGGGGGTGGCGTTGAGAATGTCGTCCTTGAGAAAACGCACTTCTTTGAGCTCGCACCAGGGCCGGTCCAGCTGGAAATTCGCCGAAAGAAGCTGGATGTAAGGCAGGCTCAGGCCTTCCTGATCCGCTTTTATCGGATTGTGCCTGGAAACTATGGCGCTGCCGATCATAATCAGCCCCATGGCCGCTATAAGAATGACGAAAGCCGAGATGAAGAACTTCTGGAAGAGAAAGACCAGGAAACCCAGCATGCAGGTGCCCAGAAGCACCGCTCCGACTCCGTTCTGGTTGAGGGCCCCGGACATCACACCCAGGAATGAACCAACAGGAGTGCTGTCCACATAGTGATCGTAGTCGACCAGATGATCGACTTCCACCAGGGCGGACCTTTTGCGACCGACCATAGGCTCAGAAGAACTTCGGGACCGGAAGCTGCAGCATCTCGGCGCGGACAACGGGCAGAGGCGGGAATCCCTGGCTCAGGAAGGAGTCATGGAATGTACGCAGGTCGAAATTATGACCGCCCTTGCCGTCTATACGCTTGCGGTATTCGTCTTTGAGCTCGAGAATCTTGAGCTTTCCCATGGTGTAGACCAGATAAGTCGGGTCCATTGTTCCTCTTTTCGCCTCGCGCTCGCCATTGGCTTTTTCCTGATAGCCCTCTTTGACGAAGAAATCCACACCTTCGGAAAGCGTCATCCCCCGGGTGTGCATCTTGATACCGACGATATAGCGGCAGACCCTGAGGAGAGCGTCATGGACCATCACCAGCTCCAGGGAGCGATCGCCGCCGCCGAAGCCCTCCTCCACCATCATCTGCTCGCAATAGTGAGCCCAGCCCTCGGCATTGGAGCTGCAGCCCAGGATCTTTCGGATCCTGCTGGGCGCCTTGTTGACCCAGAGAAACTGCACATAGTGGCCGGGATAAGCCTCGTGGACGCTGGTATTGAGCAGATCGCCCCGGCAGAAGCTCCGCATGTGCTCCTCGGTCTTCTCCGCCGACCAGCCAGCCTCGGGCACAGTCACGTAATAATAAGCCTCTTTAGCCTTCTTCTCGAAAGGACCGGGAGTGTCCATGGAAGCGAAAGAAAGCGCCCTGGCGAAAGGCGGGGTCTCCTCGACCCGGGCGCGCTCTTCACCGGGTATGGTGACAATCGGTTTGTCCACGCAGAAAGTCCGGATTTTCTCCAGGACTCCGGACACGGCTTTGACAAGCTCTCCCGGACCTGGATGCTCGGCTGAGATCTTACGAAAAATCGCCACCGGGTCTAAATCGCCGGCTTCTTTACCGGTCCCGGCCTCGGCCAGAGCCAGGCGGCGGAACTCGGACTGCAAGCGGCGGAGCTCGGCTTCCCCCCGGGCCAGGATCTCCTCCAGAGGCTCGTCTACGAATTCGTCATAGAGGAGCTTTCTCGAATAACGCTCGGAGCCCAGGGCGAAGTCCCCGCCGGCCCCGGGAAGTAGTCCGGACTTCAAGAATTGCTGGTAATCCCGGAGAGACTCGAGACAGCGATAATTCGCCTCGGCAAGCCGATCGAGAGCGTCCCGGTCGTCGACATCCTTGAAATAATCAGGCAGGGTCTTCTCGAAGAACTCGATGATGCCGGGCATCTGCTCGAGAGCGATCTCGACATGGACCCGAGGAGTCCTGTCGCTTTTCAAATTGATCTGCCCCGCATGCAAAACGGCCTGGACTTCGAAGACTCTGGCAATCGCGCTCTCCAGCCGCTCCGCTTTGGGCGCGAAGTCTCTCTGGATGAGGGAGAAGACAGCCGCATTGGCGGTGGAGCTGTAGAGATCCGGATTCGTCTGCCAGGTCTTCAAATCAACGAGATCGAGAAGTCTCGAATTGATATCGCCAGCGATCAGATTCCAGTCGATCTGCTCGTTTCGATCGAGAGCCTCGAACTCGATCTCATCAAGCTCGCTCTTGAGCTGTTTGAGACCGGCGACAGCAGCTGTAATCCCTTCCGGGGAGAAGTCCGGCATCTTCCTGTCATAGTCATGGACGCCGAACTGGGTAGCGAGGTCGGGACGGCTCTGGCAGAGAAAGACGATATAACGCTCGCCGAGAGCGGCGAAGCGCTTTCGCTGCACTTCTATCAGGGGATCAGGACCTTTGCTTCGTTTCCGGGAAGCGATCAGCTCGCCTGGCATATCTTTGCAACAGGACTCCTGCGACCAGGCGAATTGCCCGGGGCAGAGCGTCGAGGTCAGAGAGAGAAGGGAAAGGAGAGAGAGGCTGCCAGCCAGTCTCGCGATAAAATTTGCTATTGCCCTTGTCGTCATAGCGCTTGTCTTCTCCGGAGTCGCTCCAGCTCATGAAAAGACGATAAGAATAACATCTCGTACCATTGAAATAGAAAAAAACCATTACGCAGCTTATGGGTATCGGAGCGGGCCCGGGAGCGCGCGAAAAGCAGAACGAGAACGCCGATCTCCAGGCATGGTGCCAGCTCCGGCTCCCTGGCCCGGGGTCACAATCCTTAGTTACATAATGGAATGCAGGATCGCAATGCTTGTAGAATTTGTTGACTGGAGATCTAGAGACTTAACTATGTCTGGTTACCGAATAATCGTAATGATCAAGCAGGTCCCCGACCAGGGGTCCAAAGCCGGTCTCAACCCGGACGGCACGATCGACCGCGCAAGAGCCAAACGGATGCTCAATCCGTTCGATCGTTACGCCCTGCAGGCGGCTCTGCATACCAAAAAGCTCTACGGCGGCACCGTCACTGCCGTGAGCATGGGACCGCCGCCGGCAGTGGAGATCCTGCTCGAAGCCCTGGAGCACGGAGTAGACCGAGCCTTTCTCCTCTCGGATCGCCGCTTGGCAGCCTCCGATACCCTGGCCACCGCCTATGCGCTCTATAAAACCATCGACCATGTCGGCGGCTTCGACGTCATATTCTGCGGGCTCCAGACCACCGATGGCGACACCGCCCAGGTCGGACCGCAACTGGCCGAGCGCCTCAACCTCCCGCAGGTGACCTATTGCGAGGACTTCTCTATAAAGGATGGAGAGGTGAACGCTCGCCGGATCATCGAAGGGGGACACCAGCTCGTCAAGGTGAAACCGCCGGTGCTGGTGACCATCGCCAACTCTTATCATCCTCTGGAGTACAAGTCTTTCCGGGGCGCCTGGCGGGTGCAGCAGCTCCAGCGCAACAACGAAGAGCTCCAGCAGTACATCAAGACCGTCACCCTCGACGATATCGGCGCCGATCCGGAGCGGTGCGGTCTGAAAGGATCGCCCACCATCGTCGCCGCCACCGAAAAGGTCGGAGAGCTTGGCGGAAGTTGCAACATGCACGAAGGAGAGGCTCCTGATCTGCTCGTGGCAGAGATGATCAAGAACAGCTCCGTATCAGAGTTTCTGGTCAAGAATTGAAGTCGAGAATAAGCAAGCGCGGGAATCATGAGCGAAGACAACAATAAAGAGAAGGGTGGAGACAATAATTCCGAAGAGATGCCGGATGTCTCACAGTACTGCCCCAAGGGCGAAGTCCTGGTCGTAGCCGAGCATATCCTGGGCGATCTCCAGCCTGTCACCCTGGAGCTTCTCGGTGCCGGTCGTATCCTCGCCGACAAGATGGAGCGGAAGCTCCTCTGTCTGGTCATGGGTCACGACCTGGGGGACATTCCCAAGACCCTGATCGAATACGGCGCAGACGCGGTCTTCGTCGCCGACCACCCGGAGCTCAAGAACTACCGCACCCTGCCTTACCGGCGGGTGGTCTGCGATTTCCTGGAGAGCCTGCCCGAGCCTCCTCATACCTGCCTCCTGGGCTCCACCACCACCGGCCGGGACCTGGCTCCGCGTATTGCCGCCCACTTCGACACCGGTCTCACCGCCGACACCACCGAGCTGGACATCGGCCCCTATGAGCACAAGAGCAAAGTGGACCCGAGCAAGATCGGTCTTTATCCGAACTGTCTCTACGCGATAAGACCGAGTTTCGGCGAGAGCCTCAAAGCAAGAATCCTCGGTCCCTGGAAAAATCCTCAGATGGCTACTACAAGGCCCGGAGTGATGATCCCCCTCAAGCGCGATCCCGATCGCAAAGGCAAAATCGAGAAGATTCCGGTCAACTTGCTGGACACCGATCAGAGACTGGTGGTCGCCGAAGTGGTACGCGAAGTGGCCACCGGCATCAAGCTCACCGAAGCCGATGTGATCGTGAGCGGCGGCTATGGTCTCGGCACCGAAGACGGGTTCAAGCTGCTCAAAGAGCTGGCGGACTGCTTCGAGAACTCCGCCGTCGGAGCTTCCCGGAAAGTCGTCGACCTCGGCTGGATTCCTTACCAGCACCAGGTCGGTCAAACAGGCAAAACAGTGCGCCCCAAGCTCTACGTCGCTTGCGGTATCTCGGGAGCGATCCAGCACCGGGTGGGCATGTCCAAGTCCGGGCTGATCATCGCCATCAACAAAGACCCGGATGCGCCGATCTTCAAGTTCGCTCATCACGGTATCGTCGGCGATGTCTATCAGATCGTCCCGGAGATGATCAAACAGTTCAAGAAAGTACAGTCGAAAGAACAGTCAACAGATCAGGGGGTCGAGGCAGTTGTCGGAACGCATTGAATACGATCTTTTGTTAGTCGGAGGCAGCCCCTCCAATCTCGTCCTGGCCTATCATTTCCTTCAGATGGCCAAGGACAGCGGCAAAGAGTTCTCCATCGCCATCCTGGAGAAGGGCAAGGAATTCGGCAGCCACGTGATGAGCGGCGCCGTCTCCAATCCCCACGTGCTCAAGAAAATCTGGCCCAACTTCGAGGAGCTCTCCTTCCCCATCGAAGCAGTCTGCAACGACAGCAATATGTCGGTTCTGGGCACGAGCAAGAAATTCGACATTCCTGGAAAGCTCTACCCGAAGTCTTTCGACAAGAGCGGCTATCTGGTCCTCACTCTCAGCCATGTCGTCAACTGGATGGCCCACCAGCTCCAGGAGAAGGACAAAGAGGTGGAGAACGTCACCATCGACCTCTTTACCGGATTCTCGGCTCACAGAGTCGTCTTCGAGGAAGGTCGGGTGGCAGGCGTCGCCGTCACCGAGAACGCCTCCTCCGAAGAAGATTATGTATACGCGAAATTCACCGCATTCGGTGACAAAGGATTCATCTCCCGGGACGTCATCGATCACTTCCAGCTGAGAGACTGCCCGCAGATCTGGTCGGTGGGCGTCAAGGAAGTCTGGCAGTGCGAGGAAGACTACCAGGGCAAAGTCTGGCACACCCTGGGCTGGCCGCTACTGGACGGCACCTTCGGCGGCGGATTCGTCTACGGCATGAAAGACAAGAAACTTACCATCGGCATGGTAATCAGCCTGGACAGCCAGGACCCCAACATGAACCCGCAGCTCAAGCTGCAGGAATACAAGATGCACCCCTGGATCCAGAAGATGATCAAGGGAGGAAAGCTCCTCAAATACGGTGCCGCGCTCCTGCCGGAAGGCGGCTATTACAGCCTGCCCAAGAAATTCCAGGTGCCCGGTGCGCTACTCCTGGGCGACGCCCTGGGCGTCCTCGATGTGAAAAACCTCGCCGGTATAGACCGGGCGATGGAATGCGGCTATGTAGCCGCCGAAGTGCTTTACGACGCCCTGATCAAGGAAGACTACACAGTCGAGGCCCTCGCTCCCTACCAGAAACGCCTGGAAGACAGCTTCGTCATCAAAGAGTCTTACAACAACCGCTATTTCCGCTGGGCCTTCATCGAGAACCCCAGGCTGCTCTCCGAGTATCTCCCGGACGTGGCGAAAAGCGTGGACAAGACCAGCGCCTGGTTCGGCGGTTTGAAGCTTCTCTTCAAGCATCCTTTTGGCGCCACCAGAGATGGTATCCGCTCCCTGCGCATGATCCAGGGTCAGATCGATATCGGCCCGATCAGGTACAAGAAGGACTGCACACATATAGTGCCGAGTTTCGTGCCTCCCCGTTATGACGAGCCGCCTCATGAGTCGAGCACCATCTACTCAAGGCCCGACGCGGTCTTCTACGCCGCCACCAAGTACCATGAGGGCAACGAGCATATCGACGAGTTCGACGCCGCTGTCTGCGTCAAGTGCATCGATGCTTATCACAGCCTCAACAAGACCACTCCCTGCGTCGCCGACTGCACCGCCGAAGTTCACCGCATCGATATCATCGATGACGTGCGCAAGCATGGAATGTCTCTGGAAAACTGCATACACTGCCGCACTTGCGAGATCGTCTGCCCCGAGGTAAACCTCCGGGTCAAGCCCACCGAGCAGGGAAGCGGTCCGGACTTCATCGGACTATAAGAAAGCAAAATCTCAGGCCGGACAGGACAGAATCATCGCATTCTGCTATTGTTCATTGCTACCTGATCGATCTGCTTCCCATGCCGGCAACCATTTATCCTGGATATCTTTTAGCCCTTGCCATTGCCCTCGCTCTTGCGCTCTTGATACCTGCAAGGGCGGAGTCCATCGAGAACGCCTTTCAATGGTGGCAGCCGGTCTATCTGGACACCGCCCTGGTCGATCCGCGGTTGCGGGGCTATCTCGAGACTAATCCCCGGCTCAATGACGGGCTCCAGGGAATAAACCAGTTCTTGCTGCGCTCGGCCCTGGGCTACAATATCCGTCGCAACCTGGCTTTCTATCAGGGTTATGCCCTGGTAAACAACTGGAATCAGGGTTACACCCAGGAAAACCGCCTCTACCAGCAGCTCGGCTACGGCATGGTGATCGGCAAGAAACTCCAGGTCCTGCACCGTCTTCGTCAGGAGCAGCGCTTTCTGGAAGGCACCAACGGCGTCTCCAACCGGACCCGTTATTTCCTGCGCCTGGCCTACCCCCTGGGCAAGACTTATTATTACGTGACCGCTTCGGACGAGATCTTCATCAACCTGAACAGCCTCCAGGGCGGTCCACCCGCCGGCATCGACCAGAACCGTCTCTACTGCGCCCTGGGCAGGCAGGTCTCGCGGCATGCCAGAGCCGAGCTCGGCTATCAGTGGCAATATGTGAACCGGGACGACAGGTTCGACGATAGAGGCAGCCACGTCCTGATGACTCAGCTGTTCCTGAATTTCTAGCCCGCTTTTCGCCTATCCTTTTTTCTTCTTGGCTGGGGCTTTGGCTCTGGTGTCATCGCCGTCCAGATGGTTGGCCTGCAAGTAGTCGAGGACGAACTGATTGACCATCTTGCCGACGGTGTCCCGGACTACTTTTCTGTGGGTGACAGCCTGATCGTGATAGGTGATGCTCCGCACGGTGACATCGGGGTCGCGCACCAGCTTGGCCCACTGAGTGATGGTCAGCTCCACCACATTCATGTCGCCGCCCCCGCCGAGAATCTTGACTTGCAGGATACCGTCCACAGGCTTGGTCTCGCCGGACTGCAGTTCCTTGATCTTGGATACCGGGATGGGAAGCTGCTTGAGCCTGGTCTCGATCACTTTCTCCACATCGGGAAACGGATGAGTGCCGGGGATCCCGTAAGAGAGCCCACGCAGTCCCTGCAGGGAGGGAATCATCAGATCCTTGCGAAGCTTCTGACGATGATCTCTCATGTCGTCCAGGGAAGGTATCTTCTCGCCAGCGATCTCGGCAGCAGAGCGAGGTTCGGCCTGTTCTGTGGTGGCATCATCGGAGACCGAGTCTTCGACATCATCAGCCATGACAGGCAAGAATGAGAACAGCAGGGTGCTCACGGCAAGCGATGCAGCGATGGTACCGAACTTCCTTGTCAACATATCTCTCACTCCTAACATTTCTCAGTCCGTAAAGAATATCACGCCGTCAGCGTGAGAGCATATTGAGGCTCTGCATCACCTGGCTGAAGCCGTTGGCCCGTCCCCCGATTCCACTCTGTTGCAGGCTGCGAAGCAGGGCACCATAATTCTGGGCGCCGCCGGCTCCTCCTGCATACGACCCGCTCGTAGAATAATTGCTGCCATAGCCGCCGGCTCCGGTTCCGCCGCTCACCGCGGAAAGCATACTTGACAAACCGGACATAGAGCCGAGACCGGCAGCACCACCGGCTCCACTACCACCCATCAGGCTGCTGAGCTGGCCCATACCATCGGGAACGGGGCTGGTATTCATGACCTGACCGCGCACCACTGTGCCATACATGATGAGCTTGCGCAAGAATTGCCCCTTATCCGTGTAATCGACTGAGGCTGCGATGACATAGAGATCACTTGGAGACTGCCTCGTGAAACGCATGACCGTCTCGGTATAACCGCTCTCCACCGCGCCGCTGCCGGCCACCACCGAGCGATTGCGGGTAACTATCTGCTCTTCGACTACTCTCGGGGCGAGTTGCCGGATGACATTCTTGACCACCCGCTGATCGATCTGGTTTCCCGATACTCCGACCTCGGCGCTACCACTGGTGGAGACACTGCCGAAATGAAGGATCACCGGTATCTTCATATTGGCCATCATGCCCTTGACCATGGAGCCCAGCGTCTGACTCATCTTCTGATAAGAATAGCTCTCCTGGGCAGGAATCAAAATTCGAACCTTGGCAGGCTCGAGCTCGATGGAGCGGTCTTCCTGTCTGAAGACGAAATTGACGGTACCTGACTTTCCGGGCTGCAAGATCTGCGCCATGCGTCGGGACTCAGCAGGGTCTAGCTGCTCCGAAAGACCCGAGGCGTTATAGCGCCAGACTCCGAGCTTGCCTCCCCAGGTGCCGCTGAAATCGACAGGGAATGATTGGGCGACGCTCCCGCTGAAGGTCGTCTCCCGGGCGCCGGCCCTGAGCCTGGTGTCCCGGGTATCAAGCTGCGCCGTCTCGGCCTTGAGCACCGGCATTTTTACATCGGCTTCCGAAGCGATCTGATCAAGACGTCCATAGAGCATCACTTTCCTGGCACCTGCTTTCAGTGCAGGAGATCGATCCGAGCTGCCGTTCGAGGTATCTACCTGGGGCTTCTCCATCTGGAGAGTGGCGGACGCTGCTCTCGGGGTCTCCTCGCTATCTTCAGGCACCGCCTTTCGAGCCGGCTCCGCCGAATCTTCCGAAGGCCATGACATATCCTCGGCCATAGCCGGGCTCGATACCAGCGAGCTGCACAGAAGAGCTGTCGAGACTATAGAAGTGATTTTTCTTTTTCGTTCCATCATATTTCCCGATTGAAAACAGACCGCCAAAGCAATAAGAGCGGGCACCCTTGACAGCCCGACTCTGTGGCTCGCGTATCTTATTCCACATTATGCAAAAGAAATCTAACCGAAAGTAAACAAGGGGGAGAAAGCCCTTGCAATCCTGCATTTTTATGCAACAATAATGCATACTTATGCACTCGAAAGCAGAGCGCCATCGTTTCATCCTCAAACTCGTCAGGCAGAAAGCAATCCGCACTCAACGCGAGCTCCAGGAGAGCCTTCAAAAAGAAGGTGTTGACGTCAACCAGGCGACCCTGTCCCGAGACATCCAGGAGCTGGGTCTGTTCAAGACCTCAGTAGCAGGAACAACAAGATATGCATCTCCCGATCTCTTATCAGCAGGCAATAAAGAATCGACGACGACGACGACGACGAATTCAGACGCGTCGGCACGCGAGCTGAGCCGTTTCGTCAGGGCGATACTAGCTTCGCAGAACATTGTTGTAGTGCAAACCGACAGTGGGGCAGCCAACCATGTCGCTGAAGCAATAGACAGCCTGGGCTGGCAGGAGATCATCGGCACCATAGCCGGAGACAACACCATAATGCTTGTGGTGAAAGAAGGAGTCGAAGCAGGCTCCATCCGCAACCGATTGACGAAATTGTTCGAGCTCTGATCGCGCCGATTCGCAAAGATCATTCCATTTCTTCGCGATTCAATTCCAAGGAGCTCATCAAATGAAAAAAGTATTGCTGGCCTATAGCGGCGGTCTCGACACATCCTGCATCCTCACATGGATCAAGACAGAATACGACGCCGAGATCGTGGCCTACTGCGCCGACGTCGGTCAGGAAGAGGACTTCGAGGCCCTCAAAGCGAAAGCCCTCAAATGCGGGGCTGTGGAGTGCATCGTCGACGACCTCAAAGCCGAGTTCGCAGCCGAATATATCTTCCCGGCGGTGAAAGCCGGTACGGTCTACGAGAAAGAATACCTCCTGGGCACATCCCTTGCCCGGCCCTGCATAGCCAAGGGTATGGTGGAAGCGGCCTTGAGAAACGACTGTGACGCCATCGCTCACGGTGCCACCGGTAAAGGCAATGATCAGGTCCGCTTCGAGCTGGCCGTGAAAGCCCTGGCACCACATCTCTCCGTCCTTGCTCCCTGGCGGATCTGGCCCTATGAAGGGCGGACCGATCTGTTCGACTACGCCGAAGCCCATGGTATTGAGCTTCCCATCACCAAAGAGAAGCCCTATTCAATGGACGCCAATCTCATGCATATCAGCTATGAAGGCGGCATTCTGGAAGATCCCTGGCTCGAGCCTCCGCAAGATATGTTCCTCTGGACCAGATCGCCCGAGGAGGCACCGGACACCCCCGAATATGTCGAGATCGAAGTCCAGGCAGGCTCTCCGGTGGCGGTGAACGGCACCAGGATGAGCCCCCTCGCCGTAGTCGAGACCCTCAACGAGCTCGGTGCCATGCACGGTATCGGCAGGGTGGACATCGTCGAGAATAGATATATCGGCATCAAATCGAGAGGAGTCTACGAGACCCCTGGTGTCACCATCCTCTATAAAGCGCATCAGGCCATCGAGTCCCTCACTCAGGACAAAGAAGTAGCCCATCTCAAAGAAGGCTTCGCCGCCAAGCTCGCCGAATTGATCTACAACGGCTACTGGTTCGCTCCGGAGACCAAGATCCTCCTCAATGCCATCGAGGACACCCAGGGGATGGTCACCGGCACCGCCAAGATCAAGCTCTACAAAGGCAATGCCACCCTGGTCGGCAGGAAAGCTCCGGCCTCGCTCTACAGCACGAGCCTCTCGAGCTTCGAGTCCATGAGCTCGGCAAGCGAATTCTCGCCGGCCGACTCGGGCGGATTCATCAATATCAACGGTCTGAGACTGTCTACCTGGAGCAAAGTCAATGAAAGTATTGAGAAAGGGATTCACGCAACAGCTTGATCCTGTCGTAACCAAGTTTGTTTCCTCCGCAAGAGACGACGAGGCGCTTGTCGAGTTCGACATCCAGGGCAGTCTCGCCCATGCCACCATGCTCAATGCCTGCGGACTCATAGACGGCGACATCTATGAAGCCATCAAGTCCGGGCTCGCGCAGGTAGCGGATGAATTCGCCTCCGGCAAGGAGCTTTCCGAGGAGCTCGAGGACGTTCATATGAACGTCGAAGAGCGTCTCAAAGAAATCGCCTTCACCGCAGGCTCTCATCTGCACACGGCAAGGAGCCGGAATGACCAGGTCGCCACCGACATACGCCTGCTCGTCGTCGACAAATGCAAGGAGCTCAAAGAGCAAATCGCCGCCGCCCAGAAAGCCCTGGTGACAGCCGCCGAAAAGCACAAAGACGCGGTCATGCCCGGCTACACCCATCTGCAGAGAGCCCAGCCCCTTCTATTCGCCCATGCCATGCTGGCCTTTTTCCAGATGCTCGAGCGTGACAAGACCCGCTTCGAAAATGCTCTCGAGCTCTCATCGGTATCGCCTCTTGGAGCAGGGGCTCTCGTCGGGACATCCCTGCCCATAGCTCCAGAGATGTCCGCGAAGACCCTGGGCTTTCCCTCGGTTTTCGCCAACTCTCTCGATGCGGTGAGCGACCGGGATTTCGTCCTGGACTTTCTCTATGCCGCCTCCACCTGCTCGATTCATCTATCCCAGATGGCCGAGACGCTCATTTTGTGGATGACCGCCGAGTTCGGATTCATCAAGCTGCCCGACAGCCTGACCACCGCCTCGAGCCTCATGCCCCAGAAGAAGAATCCCGACCCCCTGGAGCTTGTGCGGTCGAAGTCAGGCACCATAGTCGGAGAGCTCATGAGTGTCTTCATGATCCTCAAAGGTCTGCCCCAGGGATACAACCGTGACCTTCAAGATACGAAGCCTCCCATCACCAGGGCTTTCGAAGCAATCTCAGGAGCTCTATCGGTGATCACACTGGTCTTCGAGAACCTGGTGGTGGACAGCAATGCCACCACCAGGGCGGCTCTCGATCGCAGCCTCTATGCCACCGACCTGGTGGAGTATCTGGTGGGCAAAGGAGTACCCTTCAGACAGGCTCACGAGATCATCTCGGTCCTGGCCAAAGGCGAAGGCAAGCCCATGACCGAGCTCAATCTCGATGACTTCAAGAAAGCGGCGCCCCAGTTCGAAGCCGATGTCCTGAGCAAGTTCTCCCCTCATACTTCGATCGAGGCGAAGATCTCCCCGGGAAGCACCGGCTACAAAGCCGTGGGCGAAGCTCTCGAAAAAGCCAGAGACCTGCTTTCCTGAATGGTCGATTCCAAGTCACAGTCTTGGGCTACAATTTAAAGATGGATCGCGAGCATGCCTCTGTCGAAGCTGAAAACGTCAGGCTAAGAGTCGACGAGGACGCCGGGCTGCCTGATTTAGGCGAGAGCTATGAAGTCCTCGACCTGGTCGGTCACGGCGGTATGGGCTCGGTTTTTCGAGTGAAAAACAAAGCCGACGGCTCGACTCTTGCAGCCAAAGTCCTGCGCCGGGAGCTGCTCGACGACAGGGCTTCTCTGAAGCGTTTCGAGCAGGAAGCCGACGCCATAGCCAGGCTCGATCATCCGGGCATCGTCAATGTCTACGGACGAGCGTCTACCACAGATGGGGTTCCCTGTCTGCTCATGGATTTTGTCGACGGCGAGAGCCTCGCCTCGGTCATCGAGAAAGAAGGCGGTCTCGACCCGGCACGTACTATCGCGATCTTCGAGCAGGTGGCCGAAGCCCTTGATTATGCGCACGGGAACGGAGTCATCCACCGGGACATAAAGCCATCCAATATCATCCTGGGCAAAAACGAGACCGGTATTGAGACAGCAAAGCTCGTTGACTTCGGCATCGCCAGAGTGCTCGAAGGCGAGAGCCGGGAGACCTGCGACCTCACCGCCACCGGCGAGGTTTTCGGCTCGCCGGCATACATGAGCCCGGAGCAATGCCTGGGTTTCATGCTCGACGAGCGCTCGGATCTATACAGTCTCGGTTGCACCATCTATGAGACCATCACCGGCAGCACTCTATTCAGTGCCGACAATCCGGTACAGATGGTGGTCAAACAGATCCATGACGAACCCCCGGCGCTTCCCTCCGAGTACCGGGGCAATCGTCTTGCCAGGTCACTGGATGAGATCATCTTTCATTGTCTGGATAAGGACCAGAAGCAGAGATATCAAAGCGCAAGGGAACTCAAAGAAGATCTTGCCGGTATTGGTCAGGGGAGCCTGAAGCCGAAATACCGGATAAGCCGAGGCATCAAGCCCACCCTCACCACCCGGCAGACCATCGGGGCTGTCTCCCTGGCTATAGTCCTGCTCGGTCTGTTCGGCTCGACCAGAGATATTTTCAGCCTCCTTTTCAGCAGCACCTATTCTCTCCTGTTCGTGCTTGCTGTCACCCTGGCAGGCATCACTGCATTTGCCGTCTCTGCCCGGGATAACATCGCCAGGATAAGAAACGGGCTCACCACCGCCCGGCAATGGTGGCTCTCGGCTACCCAGGTGAGCCTGGTCTGTCTCGGTCTTGCCTTTGTCCCGAGCATTATCAGGGCGGTCGCCTACGGCTATGCTCCCCTGCCATACTGGGCCCTCGATCTCGAATTCACTGCCATAGCAGCTCAGGTTGTCCTCTCGATTCTGACGGCACTACTCGGGATTCGTTACCTCTTAAGCTCCTCTACCAGACAGATAAAGCCAGCTACAATGGTAATCCAGACCTGTATCACAGTGGCCATACTGCTTCCTGCCTCCGCCCTTCTCATTCCGGAGCAACTCTCGCAGCTGCCTGCGTTTCTAGCCGGAAAATGCTATCGCGTCAGACCGGAGCTGGCTCTGTCTCTCTACGATCTTGCCGATCGGATCTATCCTGAATCCAGATTCATTCTTGCCGAAAGAGCCCTGGTGGAAGAGTGGCTCAGACATTACGATGCTGCCCTGGCAGATATGAACCGTCTTGCCGAAAGAGGACAGGAAAGCGATTATCTTCTTGCCCGCCACGCTCGCATGGCTCTGGAGGCAGGCGACCTGGAGGAGTTAGAGCGTTTTGCCACCAGGCTCATCAATCATCCGAAGCTCGCCGGTGATGGTCACAGGCTGAAAGCCGTCTGGCACGCAGCATCGGGCAGGCACGCTCAAGCAGTTCTCGAGATGCACCGCTCGTCGGACTACATAGTGACCTACGTACCGGACTGGTCTCCTATATACGAGGTAGGCTCCCTCATCGCTCTTGGTCGATATGACGAGGCAATGAGCCGACTCGATGACTTTTCCCGGGGCAGCTCCGGGGACAGAGTGAAAAGCAATGTCATCAAAGGGATATTGCTCGATCAGCAAGGCAAGCACAAACTCGCCGAGGGCTTTTTCGCCACGGCAGCGATCATGGACGATCCAAGCCACGGCAGCCGGCGCATGCACTGGGGAGTCAACGACCACCTCGCTCTGGCTTATGCCAACCAGCGCCTGGGGAGAACCGAGCAGGCCCGCTACAACATGGAGCGAGCAAACTATTACGGTCTGGACAAACAAGATCTGACAGCGGCCCTGAGCATGCAATATTCCGGTCTCGATATCGACTGGGACCGCGAGCAGCAGAATCATTAAATGGGTAGAATAGCTGAAGATCCCGAGTAGTTATTGTTATGAGCAATGAGAAGATCGAGGAATGTACCATCAAGGAAGGCGAGCCGGACGAGCAGTCTGTCGATACCGGCTCGCAATCAGACATCCCTGACCTGGGCAGCCGCTACGAGGTGCTGGCTGCTGTCGGCAGGGGCGGCATGGGCACTGTATTCAAAGTCCGGGACCTGAACCTCGACAAAGTCATGGCTATCAAGCTCCTCCAAAAGGAGCTGGCGGAAGACGCGGCAGCTCGCAAACGGTTCGCCCGGGAAGTGGAGGCAGCGAGTAATCTCACCCATCCGAATCTGGTCTCCATCTACGGCCACGGTGAGACGGATAGCGGTATCCCCTACCTGATCATGGACTATATCGAGGGCGAGAGCCTGGCCGATGTCATCGAGAGAGACGGCCGTCTCGAGCCGGAGAGAGCCCTGGAGATATTTTCCCAGGTGGCAGAAGCAGTCTCCCACGCCCACCAGCAAAATATCATCCATCGCGATATCAAGCCCACCAATGTCATCTTGAGCCGGACCGCCAACGATGTCGAGATTGCCAGAGTAGTCGATTTCGGTATCGCCAAGGTACTCCCTTCCGCCAGCCGGGAGACCCGGGATCTGACCCAGACCGGCGAGGTTTTCGGTAGCCCGCATTATATGAGCCCGGAGCAGTGCCTCGGCTTCATGCTCGATCAGAGATCCGATATCTATTCTTTCGGATGCTTGATGTACGAGACCCTGAGCGGCGCTCCGCCATTCGGCGGCAGCAATCCCATCCAGCTGGTGGTCAAGCATATCCATGACGAGGCGCCGTCTTTTCCAGCGGAGCTCAAAGGGAACCGCACCATGCAGTCCCTGGAGAGCGTCATCATGCACTGTCTCGAGAAAGAGCAGCAGTCCCGATTCCAGAGTATCGAAGAGCTCAAGCAAGACCTGGAGCTTCTCAAATCAGGCAAATCCTACCCGCGCTATCAGGTCACGAAGAAAGCCAAGCCCACCCTGACCAAACGCCAGACCATAGGGGCCATCGCTCTCACTTTCCTGCTCTTCTTCTACCTGGGCGTGGGAGGCTCGGCATTCAGCAGCAGCCTGGTCCAGAAAGTATTCTCGATCCTGATGCTCTGTATCTGCGGTGGCGGTGTCTATGCCTTCCTCCCTGCCGGTGTGAATTTACTCAAGAAGATCAAGGGCTCCGGAACGCCTCGTCAGTGGTGGCTCGCTCTCATGCAGATATCAATCGGTCTTTTGAGCATAGGATTCGCTCCCTACCTTCTCAAAGAGATTATCATAGGCTACCAGCAGGCGCCTCAATGGTACAGCACCATATCCGGTTTCTCTGCCATCGGCCAGGCATTCTTCACCGTTCTGGCCGTGGTCAGTGCCGCAGCCTATTTCCTGCCCAGCCAGGCTAAGAAAGTCCGTTTTCCGATGGTGGCTGTCAATGCGGTCATAATGATGATCTCCATAACCGCCGCCAGCTCATTCGTCTTTCCCAATCAGGTCGCTCGCTTTCCCCAGTGGCTCGGTGATAAATTTCAATACGGTCAGCGGGATCTCGCCGTGGAGTGCTATAGATTGGCGGCGGCGCTCAACAAAGATAACGAGCAGGTCATCTTCGCTGGCGGAAGGCTTCTGGAGAATCTCGAGAGATTTCAGGAGGCTCGAGATCTTTATGGGAGCGCGCGAAAACCGGAGACCTACAAAGAGCACCTGTTCTATGTCCATTTGCGCCTCAAAGAGTTCGACAGAGCCGCGAGCATGCTTCCGGATATGATCAACCGGAGCTATCTCCAGGGTCTACTGCTCAGCGCCCAGGGTCAATTCGACGAGGCCCTGAAATCACTCCGATTTTCAGAAGATGATCCCTCTGCCGGCAACGGCTATTATCTGGGAGCCCTGTGCGGGGCCGGCAGATTCGATGAAGCGCTCGACAAGCTCAAGAACGACGACCTCATGAGCAATGTCCGCAGAGGCATGATCCTGGACCAGATCGGCAAACATGATCTTGCAAGAGAAAGCTTCAAAAGAGCGATGGACAATTTCAAGGCGGAAAAAGGTTGGTACACTCAGGACTTCCAGTTGGCTCTGGCCTACTCGGCCTATCGCCTGGGAGATATGGACCAGTACAGGCGCTTCCTCGAAGAAGCCGCAGAGAAAAACAGCTTCCCTCCCAATTTGGAAAAGAGCCTGGGCTTTGAGTTCAGCCCGATAAAGGCGCTCTGGTAATTGATGCTCAGGGCCCGTAGTGCCAGCCGTGCTCCTGCTGGTAGAGATTAAGGGGGATCACACTGTGGTCGTGGTTCTGGATGCATGCTCCTGGAGCCCACTGTTGGAGATTGTCCGCCTTCAGGATCGCATTTGCAGGAATGTCCATAGCGGCAACGCTACCCACCACTCCCGAAAAACCGCTCATAACACCGAAAGGCACCCAGTTGTTGTTAAGCCCGACAGCCTCGATGTCACTCGCCCTCAATTGCTCTCCCCTGGCGATATTTCGGCGCGTTCGCGATGCGAAAAAGACCTGGTAGGACTCATTCTTGCCCGGCTCCTGATAATAGAGGATGGTGCGTGGTTGAAGGGGAATCCGGTCACGCTCGAGTCCCTCCCGTCTTTCCCTGGCCATCACTGCATCGAGCTCTGCCTGACTTGCTCGGGTAGCTTCCTGTCCCGTCAGGCTCGGGTGGCTGCTGAAAAAGTAGATCACTCCCAAGATGAACAATATGCATGTCGTGATTAATCCGGTTCGAGCCAACACCTTTCCCTCTACTGCTATAGCTCTATTATTACCCTGCCCACCTGCATGCCTCAACTTGACAGCGCTTGTCTTGAAGATGACGTGGCAGTAGCATAGAGATATTGGGAACTGGAGATCTCGAGCTGGCCGTCTTCAAAAAAGAGAAAAGGCACCGGATATGGTTGGCAGCAGCGACCCTGACAGCCGGACTGATCACAAGCGATTGCGGCACTGCTTTCGGTGACAGCGGCGGAACCGGCTCAGAGGAGAATGACGGGCTGATCAGAAGCTCGGAGTTCGCTATCTACGACCTCCAGGAAGTTCACGACCAGCTCATGCGGGAGTTCTCCCGCCGCCCGATCACCCAGGTCCAGCTCGAAGAGTTGAAAAAACGTCTTCTCGAGCAGCTCAATATCCAGCGGTCGATATTCGAGCAGGCCGAGAAGCTCAATAAGACCGCCGACGACTTCTTCCTCAAAAGACGTTTTACGGAAGCCGTCAAAGCCTACACCCAGATTCTCGAGCTCAAGAACCTCGCGGTGAAAGAGCCTTTCCTCCTCAAGCGCGGTCAGTGCTACGAAGAGATGGGTGAGCTCGACAAGGCAGTGGATGACTACCAGTCCGGTCTTGCTGCCGGCGACTCGTACAGAGCGATGTTCCGCCTGCGTCTGGGCAAGGTCTTCATGCGCCAGGGTCTGGACGATGAGGCCCTCGATCAATTCAGCCGCTCGATAGACGAGGAGGAAGGAAACTTTCTGTCTCCCTTCGGAGCCCGGGCCGATCTATACATGAAGTCACGCGACTATGAGAAAGCCCTCTCCGACTACACAGAAGCCATAGACAACTACATAGATTATTTCAAGGAGAAAGGCGTCACCCTGGTCGGAGACAAAATCGACCACTCCCAGACCGCCACCCTGGGATTTCTCTATCAGGACCGGAGCCGGGCGCAGACCGCTCTTTCGAAATACGGGCAGGCGGTGGCTGATCTGGAGCTTGCCGAGATCTATACTCTGCCGGCCCTTAGAGAAAGCGTCAGCGTCGCACTGGCCCGGGCCTATGAAGATGCAGGAGAGAAGGAGAAAGCCGGCGAGAAGCGCGAGAGCGTTCTGAGAAAACACAACGAGAGAATCGAGGCTGATCCTACCGCCCGGGCTTTTCACGACCGCGGTCTGGTCTTGCTCGAACTCGAACTCCCGGGAAGGGCAGCCTCCGACTTTGCCCGGGCAGTGAGCATCAAGCCCGAGGACGCGGACAACTACTATCACCTCGGCCAGGCGAAGAACGACCTGGATGAGGCTCGCGAAGCCATCGAAGCGCTCAATAAAGCCATCGCCCTCTCGCCATCCGAATCCAAGTATTACTATGAGCGCGGCCGTTGCTACCTGAAAAGCAAGAAGCTCGATAAGGCTCTGGGAGACGCCGAGAAGGCCATCGAACTGGATAAGACCCGGGGTAAATATTACGAGCTCCGGGGCACTATTCTCGAGAGACTGGGGCGCAAGAGAGAAGCCCGGGCCGACTTCGAGAAAGCATCGACCATCGGAAGCGCGGTCGAAGACCTTCCTTAGAGAGGCAAGGGCCTTGAGATATATAGTCGCCGTCGAAGGTACCGTCGACACCTCGCAATTCTGGCCCCGGGGGACCAGCGACGCCGACACGATCAAGCTCGATATCTCCCGGGGCGGGTTCTATTACGGCACTTTCGACGCCGAGGAGCTCGCCTACACCGAAGTTTTCGAAGGCGCCTATTGCCTGGTGGAAGACGACAGGGTGAGACCCCTGATCTCGAGAAAAAGAATCGTCGATATTCGCCTCCAGGGAGTGGACGCCCCGGAGTTGCATCTTCCCATCGAGATGGAAGGTCTGCCCAGCGAGCACTACCGGCAGTTCTTCGGCAAAACCGCCTCTGTCAAGCTCTTGAAGGGTCTGGGCGGTCCGGATCAGATCCTGCCCTGCCAGGTCTGGTCTTATGTGGACAGTCCCGGCGACCTGTTCGACGCATACGGGAGGCTGATCGGGGACGTTTTCATTAAACCGGGCACCGCCGGCGAGTTTCATGTCAATTCCTGGCTGGTGGAAAAAGGTCATGCCGTTCCGACTTTCTACGCCTCCATGCAACCGGAGGAGATCGCCTATCTGCGGGAGCTCGCCCGGCGCGCTCTCAAAGCCAGGCGAGGTCTCTGGGAGTATCTGATCAGCCGGGTGAGACGGACCGATCTCAAACTCCGCTTCCGCTACTCCGACAGGATATTCGACCAGGCGAAAGACATCGGTCCGGTGCTTTTCCCCAAAGTCTTCCGGCGAGCAGCTCGCTGGATGGCTGCCCTGAAAGACGGCACCATCGAGCCGGATACGCCCTTCCGGGACTATCTGATCAGCCAGCCTCCGGTGGTGTTCACTTTCACCGATGACTTCCTCAACCACGGTCCATTTTCGATGATCCCCAGATACTATCTCGAAGATGTGATCAGCCAGGGCGGCAGCCTCGATATCCTGCCAATGGATGCCGTCTTCTACGAGGTCCCTTCCCGGATCTATGACCGCAATGGCAATGAGATCAGGGCTTTCGAGGAGAATCCGCCTGGTCTGCTGCTCAGGACCGTGAAAGTCCTCAGGATTCTGGGAAAATAGTCCATAGGGCGGGCTGTCCTTTCCCGGCAGCACATGACAGACAACCAAGAGATGAGCACGAATAGCTCGGTAAGCGTCAGAGAGGCGCTTGCCGACCGGTATGAGATCGTCGCCGAGATCGGAACCGGCGGCATGGGCACTGTCTATAAAGCATACGACATCAAGCTAAAACGCAATCTCGCCATCAAGGTCCTTCATCCGGACAACGTCTCGGACCAGCACATGATCCGCCTCCACCGGGAGGCCCAGACCATTTGCCAGCTGATCCACCCCAATGTCGTGAACATCTACGACTTCATGCTCCACGAGAACGAGCCCGTGATGGTCATGGAGTATGTCGACGCCAGCTCCCTCTTCAGCATCGTCAGTGAAACCGGTCCCCTCGACCTCAAACGAGCCATCACTGTCTTCCGCCAGGTCTGCGATGCCATGGAATATGCGCACCAGCACGGAATTCTGCACCGGGATCTGACTCCGAACAATATTCTCGTGAAAGGCATCAACACAAGACGTCCCGAAGTGAAGGTCGTGGATTTCGGCGTGGCCAAAATCTCCACCTTCGACCGCAAAACCATCACCAAGTCCGGCTTCATCGTAGGCACAGCCTCTGTAATCAGCCCGGAGCAAGCCACCGGCGACGAGACAGACGCACGCAGCGACATCTATTCCATGGGATGCCTGATGTTTTTCTGCATGACCGGGCGGTATCCATTCCTCGGCAAGACATTCCTCGAAATCGCCACAAAACAGGTGAAAGAAGAGGCCCCGGAGCTCTGTGAAGCCAATAGCGAAATCGACTATCCCGAGGAGCTCGAGGATCTGATAGCTCGCTGCTTGAACAAAGATCCCGGCAGCCGCTTCCAGAGCATGGCTGAGCTGAACGAGGCTCTGGACGGACTGGAAGACCTGATTGCCGTCAACAAGACCCTCATTCTGAAGCTCGAAGAAGAGCCGGTGGAGCAGAAACCCACAGGAGAGCTACTGGTGCTCACGGTAGTGCTGGTGGTGCTCACTTCCCTGGCGGCATTCACCTGGTGGATGTTCGCTCAGGACAAGACCGGGGAATATGTCGGCGTCTCTCATTCGGAACGCTGGCCGAAAGTGCGAGAAATCAATGACCAGCAGTGGCTTGTCCTGGAGGGAGATCTCGAGAGGGACGCTTTCGAGCGAATCAACGACTATCCGACAATCAAGAGGCTCCGCCTGAAAGGCACCAGATTCGATGAAGACTTCCTGGAAATTGTAAAAGATCACGATCTGGAGATTCTCGATCTGAGATCCACCGAGATCAGCGAGAAAGCCCTGGAGACCATCGCCGGTATGAAGGGTCTGCGGTCCCTGATTCTGGGAAGCTGCCCCTTCGTGAACGACAGAGGAATGATCCATGTCAATCGGATGCCCAGACTGGTCGTTCTCGATCTGGAGAACACCAAGGTCACCGATGACGGAATCGCTAAATTGACCAACCTCAAAGATCTGGAGCTCATCTATTTGCCAGGCAGTCGAAGAATAACCGACCGGAGCATGGGATTCATCAATTCCCAGAAGCATCTGAGATCCCTGAGCTTAAATCATACCGGGATCAGCCAGGCTTCTGTACGAGGGCTCTTCGACAACGACGATATGATCTTCATCGGACTGAAAAACCTCGACCTGGATGACGGAGCGATACCGGACGTATTGAGCCCCAACCTGACCATGCTCGAGCTCTCGGGCAATCGATTCACAGACAAGACAATGGCAAAGCTGGCCTGCCTCCGGCGTCTCTGGTACCTGGACGTGACCAATTGTCCGGGAATCACCGAGCAGGGTATCTCGAGAATCAGCCTCGACGAGGAGAACCCCAGGCTCCGGATAATCCTCACTGACCGGCATCCGCACCTGGAAGAGCGGGGCTTTGTCGACACGGAGTGGTATTACGAGCCTTCCTCCTATGATCTGTTGAGGAGCAATCCCAAGCTATTGAGACAGAAAGTAACCGAGTGGCAGATCCCGATTAACTAAATTACAGACCCTCGGGACCGAGCAAGATCATCGTATCGAGCTTGGTCTCATCCTCGTCCCACCAGATGGAATGCTCTTTGTTCTTCCTCTTGATCCATTGCATGGTCTCAGGCTTTTTCATATGCTTTTGAAAGACCGGATCTTCCAGAAGAGTTTTGACCTTCGGGTTCTTCACTGAAGCGATGGCTTTCATGTCAGTGAGTTTCTCCGGATGACGGAAAAACTCGATCATCTCCGGATCATCCTTGAGCTCGGCGAATCTCGGATACAACTGAATCTCCCGAACCTTCTCACCACCGGACTGGTTGTAATTGAAATCGTTCACGATCTGCGAGCGCTGTCTGGCATAGAACAGGGACTCTATTTCACCCTTGGAGCCATCCACAGTCTTGAGATCGCATTTCGAGTCCGCCTTGCGGAAGGCGCTGATGTCAACCGATGAGATTCCAGGACACTTCGTGACTACAAGAACTCGAAGACTCTCCGAGCCGGCCAGGCTCGCCAACCCCTTACCGGTCAGATTTTCGCATCCGCTCAGATTTAGATAAGTCAGGGATGGCAGATCTCTCAGCACCACGAGAGCCTCGTCGGTGATATCGAGAGAGCGCAAGCTGAGGTTCCGCAGTCTTCTCAGACTCTTCAGACTGGCAATTCCGCTGTCGGTGACTTTACTGGAATCGAGAAAGAGCGATTCTATCGATCCGCCTTTTACCACCTCCTCCAGGGCCTGGTCGCCGACAGCAGTATGCGAGACATCAAGACCTTTCAGAGAGAGATCGCTCAATAGAGCGAATTTGCTGCCGGTCACCTGGCTGCCGGAGAGGCTGACATGATCGAATCCACCCCCTCTTTTCAGATAAGGCATGTCCCTATCGGCAAAGCTCGAGAGAGCCTGAAACCAGCTCTCATTGTTACGATGGGTCCGGTACCCGACATCATCGGGCATGTTCAGATAGTCATTACCGACCGGCACCGCCATGGGAGGGGACTTGACGGATACAGCTCCGGTCTCGTTCCGGTTGACGGCCTGATAAATCAAGAGCGACCCGACTAACGCCGCCAGACCCAGCAGTACGCCGATTCCGAGCATTCGCGTGCGCCCGGACTTGAGACTCAACAACCCTAAATGAGCAGCCGCCTCCACCGGAATCTCGACAGGCTCATTTCTTGCCGCTGCCGCCTCCAGTCGATGATCGGAATATGACTGGCCTATCGCCTCCAGCTCATCTCTCACCTCGGCGGCGCTCTGGTAGCGTGACTCGGGGTCCTTTTCGAGAAGTCTCATAACGAGGTCCCCGAGAGCTTCGGGGAATTCGTCACCGGCAAGCTCATCGAGAGGCTGAGGAATCTCCCCGATATGCTTGTTGATGGTCTCGAGAAGGGTCTCTGACCGGAAAGGAGTCGTCCCGGACAGCACCTTATACATCAAGCAACCCAGAGAATAGAGGTCCGAACGCACATCCACCTCGAGCCCCTGGCACTGCTCCGGGCTCATATAAAGCGGGCTGCCGACCCGAACACCCGTGGTGGTGAGCTGTTGATCCTCGTTGCGGACCTTGGCCAGACCGAAATCCACTATCTTGACCAGGGTCTCTCCCTGATCGCCCCGGACCAGCATGATATTGGATGGCTTGATGTCCCTGTGAAGGATATGGTGAGAGTGGGCATGCTGCAGACCATCACAGATCTGCATGAAAATCGGAATGGCAATCTCGGGCGGCACCCGATTGTAACGCTTGCTCAGGTCCGTCAGGCTCTCGCCCTCGAGGAGGTCCATGACCAGATAAAGTTCGCCCCGGGAGGTCTGACCGAAATCGAGCACGTTGAGAATATTGGGATGACCCAGTTTGGCGGCTGTTTTCGCCTCCTGGTGGAATCGGATAATCGCCTCGGCAGCGAAATCATCGAGAAGCATCTTGATGGCCACCGGCTTTTGAAGCACCTGATCCCAGCCGCGAAAGACCGAGCCCATTCCGCCGGCGCCAATCTTGGAATCGAGCCGGTATCGGGAGCCGAAGGACGGCAGGTCATTTACGGAGTCTTCGCTTAAATGAACCATCGACAGGGGCCGCCGAAGCAGGTGCTATTTCTATTTTCCACATTTATATGCGGACTGCACCTAATTCCAACCCGAGAAAAATCGCGGTTTGAGCCCCTCCTTCTCGTCATCGTTCAGATCCTCGAAATCCCCGTCCACGGGCCAGAATTCCTTCACGACGTTGCTTTCTTTGAAAAACTCTCCCTCGAAGATCAGACCATGGTTGGCCTGTGCCAGAGCGGCGGCAAAAACAGGAGCGATGATAGTGCTACCGTATTCGGTCTCATGCTCGATTACCGTGAGCTCGACATTGCACAGCCTGAGCCGTGCCGGGATCATCAGATCCTTCTCTTGCTTCAACACTCTGGCCAGCTCCACAAAATACGGATCTTTGTTCTTCATCCCGAAAAGCGCGCCGATGCCTCCCCGACTCGACTTCACCGCCGAGTCGATTTGAAAGGGCCGAGCCAGAATATTGACGGCGGTCAATATAGTCTCGTCCTGATATTTCCAGCCCTTGAGCCTGGGGGCTTTGAGAGAGACAGACAACTTCCGGTCGAAAGGAAGCTCCGAATCGGAATTGAAATGAGGGTCCGCCTCGCACTCGAGCTTTTCCTTCTTCAGAAGGTCGAAAGCCCGGTTGACTTCCTTTTTCGTGAATGCCGGCAGATAAATTTTGTAGAAACCCATGGTCACTTAAGTATAATGCAGTCGAAAGCACATGTCTCCCGAATACAAGTCAGCCCTGGTTCGCAAACCCGGAAGCAACTTCGCCTCCGGTCTCACGCATGGCAATCTCGGGCTCGCCAATGCTCAGAAGGCCATGCTCCAGCATGAGGCCTATTGCGACACCCTGGCATCTCTGGGTCTTGCTCTCCGCTTGCTGGAAGCGGATCCTGACTATCCGGACGGATGTTTCGTGGAAGACACCGCCATTATCCTGGATGACCTGGCAGTGGTTACCAGTCCCGGTCATCCGGCCAGAGCCGGCGAGACCAGAGCGGTGAGGAAAGAGCTCGAAGGGCGGTTCGCCATAAGCACCATCGAGGAGCCGGGGACCCTGGACGGTGGCGATGTACTGCGGGTCGGCAAGCGGTTTTTCATAGGTCTCACCGAGCGCACCAACCAGGAAGGTGCCAGGCAGTTGCAATCGATCCTGGAGGATCACGGCATGGCTGTGGCGATCATAGAAGTGAGACGCTTTCTCCACCTGAAAAGCGGTGTCACCGGACTCGACGACGATGCCATTCTCTGTATAGAAGAGTATGCCGCTCATGAAAGCTTCGCCGGCATAGCCAGGAAGCTCGTCGTACCGGACAGCGAGGAATACGCTGCCAACTGCCTCTCGGTCAATGGTCGTGTGATCATCGCCGACGGCTTTCCGGGGACCAGAAGCATCCTCGAGAAAGCAGGGCTGAAAGTCATCGCCCTCAACACCACCGAGTTCCAGAAGATGGACGGGGCTCTAACCTGCCTGTCGCTTCTATCCAGTCATGCTAGTACCGAATAAGAGCCTGGCGCTCAGATCCCTTCACATCCGGACAGCCGGTCGGCCAGGTCCGCAACCAGCTTCATCGAGCCACCCGTGGACAGGTGAACAGTGTCACGGAAATCGGTGTCTTGAAACAGCGAGCTCAATTCGTAGTCAATCAGATCGGCACCGTATCTGGTACTGACCGCTTCCAGGCGACCGAGATACTCGTTGCGCAGCGAAGGCTCGCTCAACTGACGATGACCGCGGCTCACCGGCATATTCACCAGGGTCACGGCAATTCCCTTCTTCTTGCAGGTCTCGAGAATACTCTCGAGCATCGCGAATTCGGATTGGAGCTGACTCATATCCGGCGGGTTGTAACGCTGCCTGTAATCGAGCTCGTCGAGCACGATTGCAGGACCCGTAACGGAAGCCAGCTCTTCAGAGGAAGCGAGAGGCTCAGCCTTTGCCGCCGGTAAAGTTTGTTCTGCTACAGAAGACTCTGCCTGTTTCCTCTCGAAATTGATCACATCGAGCTTGTGCGGAGTAGGACGCTTGAAAAGCAGACTCAGATAATGATCGGCAGCGAGCTTGAGCTCGCCTCGATAACGCCAGACGGGAAAGAGCGCCGACTCGACGAGATCGCTGATATTCTCGGTCTTTGTATTGCTTGCAAGCAGTCCCCAGTTGGCACAGAGATAGCGGGCATCACTGAGCTCGAGATATGTCGGCGTAGCGCCGAGGGACGGGTTGACCCGGTCGACGAAGTCTCTCAGACCGGCGGCGATAATGACCCGGTCAGGCTTGTGTCCGGCTTCCAGGCTGCGATTGAGCACCAGGTGCATGTCCGAGACCATGGCAGCGGGAATGGAAAAATTGAAAACCTGAACATCGTGACCGGTGGCCCGGCTGAGCTCTTTCTCGAAACGGTGAGCCCCGGTATAGCCACGCAGAGGGTTGACTCCCCGGGTCTCCATACGCTTCATCAGAGCCTGGTCGTAGAAGCCGCCGGTCTCGGATTCGTAGAAAGCGTACATCGGCAGAGAAGAGCCGAGAAGAAGAATATCGGGTCCCCGGTCACGGGAGGAGAACTCCTTCATCTTGAAGGCGATGCTGGTCTTGGCCAGCTGAAGAGGGGGCATCTCGTCTTCGGGCACTGCCTGGAGAGGATCGATACTGAGGACCAGAAGATTGAGACCGATCAAAAAGGCCAGAAGCCAGGCAAGACCTTCCAGAGCGGAATTGTCTCTGGACGGCTGAGTGGAAGCTTCCGGCGGCTGCTCTACCGGTGTCTCGACCCGTTCGATGGTGCTTTTAGCGGAGCCCATTTCTATCCTCGATCCAACTTGCAAAGATATCAAAAAGGGGAGTCTCAATCCTTGAAGGTCTCTCAGGCAGCCTTAAACTGGTCTTGGGATCCCCTTACAGCAGTACCTGAAGGGGCTCGGCTCAGCCATTAGCCCGGGTTAAAGATTTGTCAAGTCATAGAGTCCCGAGTGACACCAGGGATCATGTTAGTATCACCTGACAATGTTATTTTCCAGCCTCCAGTACCTGATCTTCCTGCCCACGGTAGTCCTTCTCTACTGGTTGCTCCCGCATCGCTTCCGGCTGCCCATGCTGCTTGCGGCTAGCTGGTACTTCTACATGTGCTGGCTCCCGGCATTTCTCATCCTCATCGTCTCAATGACGGTGCTCAATTTCTTCTGGGGACGCTGGCTCTATCGAGCAGAGAACCACAAAAAGCTGATTTTTTCCAGCGGCATCGCCGTCAATCTTCTCTGCCTGGGCATCTTCAAATACGCCAATTTCTTCGGCAAGAGCGCCGCCTCCCTGGCCGGCTGGCTCACCGGCAATCAGCCGGACTGGAGCCTGAATATCATCCTGCCTCTGGCCATCTCGTTTTTCACTTTCGAATTCATTCACTATCTCTTCGAGATCCACCGGGGCCGCAAACCCATAGACTCTTTCGTGCTCTTCGCTCTGTTTGCGGCCTTTTTCCCGACTCAAATTGCCGGACCTATAAAACGCTATCCGGACTTCGAAGCACAGATGCAAGCCGATGCCGACAAGCGCTTCAAGCTATCCATGGTGGACTATGGCATTCCTCTGATAGTTCTCGGTCTGGCCAAAAAAGTATTGCTCGCCGACAATCTGGCAGTCTTCGTCCAGATGGGGCTTGCCGATCCGTATTCTTACGGCGCCCCGGAGCTCTGGTTCTTCGCGTATGCTTTCGCTTTCCAGATCTATTTCGACTTCTCCGGCTACACCGACATAGCCCGGGGCTCGGCAATGCTCTTCGGTTATAAGATCCCGATCAATTTCAACATGCCCTATATCGCCCGCAACGTCGCCGACTTCTGGCATCGCTGGCACATCAGCCTCTCCACCTGGCTCAGGGACTATCTGTTCATTCCCCTGGGCGGCTCCCGGGGCGGTCGCTGGCTGACCCACCGCAATCTCTTCCTGACCATGGCCCTGGGAGGTCTCTGGCACGGCGCGTCCTGGAATTTCGTGGTCTGGGGCATCTATCAGGGCATGGCTCTGATCGTTCACAGAGAGTTCAGCTTACTTGCCGAGAAGATTACCGCCCTGAAAGGCTTTTTCGCGTCGAAGCTCTGGCATTTTTTCGCCGTCGTCCTGACTTTCCACGTCGTCTGCATAGGCTGGATTTTCTTCCGGGTGGAAAACATCGGTCAGGCTTTCGGAATCGTCAAACGAATGGTCCTTCTCAGACCCTTCTACTCGCCTGTCGAAGCCGGCTCATTCCTGATGCTCAAGCCCGATCTCCCTCTGGTGGTGCCGGCTCTGATCACAATGGTGGCGGTGCTCCTGATCCTCAATATTCCGGTGAGCAAACTGAACGAGTCTGGCCATTTCAAGAAATCATCGCCGGCACTGCGAGCAGCCTTCTGCTCCCTGCTCATTCTCCTGATGGTGATTTTCCTGCCCGACACCTCGCAGCCCTTTATCTACTTCCAGTTCTAGCATTCTGAAATCGGTCTTAACAAACAGGGTTGTTACCAAGAGGGCGGCGGCTATGCTTGATGGATTCCTCGAGACCGGAGAAACGCTATGAACGTCCCTATCCACCGTCTGGACAAAAGAGGCAAGAGGCTCTGGTGGCAAATGCCCAGCTTCGGCGGACCAAAGCCGAAGAAGACCGATCTCCGGCAGAACGGAGCTCTGAAAGCACTGCCATTGTTCTTGCTCCAGATGCCGATTGTCCTGTTCATCTTTTATAAAGCAGGTCTCGATGACTTCTCATCGCCGGGAGGATTATTCATACTGGTATCGATTCTTGTAGCGGTAGTAAGCTGCCTCTTCTTGTTCGTCTCCATAGCCCGGCGTCACCGCTTCAATGTTCACATGGAGCTGCTGGCTCCGGGGTTATGCCAGCGCCTAAACTGGGTCGACATAGCCGAATTCTACGATCAACAGGAATGCTCCGGGAGCATCGGGATCGTACAAGGTAAACTTCGGTATTGCCGATAGTTACTTCGATACGGCCATCATCGCATCATGGGCGGTGCTAATCGCAGTGGGCACCAGTATAGCGCATGCCATATTCGTCCCGGACAGCAACCAGATTTTCAACCTGGTGGCGCTATCGCTGCTGGCGATTCCTGTAGTTGCGCACTGGTGGATGATCGCCAACAGAGTCCCGCAGCTCGTCAGAGCCGGCGACCAGGGGCTGTTCATACACGCAACCGATCATTTGCGGTCGACTGGAATCAGGTGACCGGCATAAGGAGAATTGCGGCGTTCACGATCATCAAAACCCGCACGGGCTGGTTCGCCATGATGTCGGGCAAAGAAGACCCGATCACCCTGGAAATGACGAACAGGAAGGAAAAACTGCTGACCTTCGATAGAAGATTGTGACTCAGATCAGGGACCCTTCCAGGTCAGAGAGCGCGAACTTCACCGACTTCACTGACTCCGGTCTGAGCCACTCGCCCAGCATCCGACCCAGCAGGTCATAACACTGCTCCGGTATCAAGGCTTCATCACCGATGTCGCCTATGGTTTTCATCGACTCGCCATAGATATGGCTGGTTGTCATCTCCAGCCTGTAGCGATTCCCGTCCCGGGCAATCGAAAAAATCTTGCACTCCCCTTTCGGCGTCTCGAGCACCGAGCTGAAGGGAAAAGCGGGCTCCAGTTTGAATCTCCTCACACAATCGTAGAGGGCGAGAATCTCGTCGGCACCGCCATGAACAGTGGAGCCGCAGGAGATGATCTCGCGATCGACTACGTACTCCGAGACCTTCTGACTGGTCAAGCCAACAAGAAGGGCAGGTACTCTACGGTGCCCGACAATCTTGGCCTCGAGGGGACCGCTCGCGGAGTCCACCAGGATTCGATAACTGTCAGGACCGTCGAACTCGCTGATCGATATCTCGAGTTCGGCGCCCGGTCCGAGCCTGTACTTCTTCTCGAAAGGTACGCTGTTCGGCTTGATGAGTTCTTTCAAGTCGTTCCGAATTGCTTCTAGAACTTCGCATGGCAGCATCGACGTCTCCTCCGGTCGAATTACTACAGGCAATCAGCCATGGAAGCCCGCGGCGATTAACCGCAGGGCTTCTACTCGATCAACTGGCCTGATATCGAACTATCTGGCGTTGGCTTTCGGGCGGCAAAGATCCACGACAATCTGCCTGCCTTCGACAGTCTGCCGGTTCAGCGCGGTCATAGCTTTCTTCGCCCCTTCTTCAGTTTCCATCTCGACGAAGGCGAAGCCTCTTTTTCTTCCGGAATCTCTATCCAGAGCAACATGCACAGATGCTACATTGCCGGATTCTGAGAATAATAGTTTGATGTCGGCTTCCTCCAGGCTAAACGGAAGGTTCCCGACGTACAGCTTTGTATTCATAAACTCCTTGACACATTATCTTCTGCGGTCTTAAACGAATTCACCGCAGTGTCGACATGGCGGACGACTGGGCACAGTATCCCACACTTTCGCCCCGAAAGATAGGGCATTCCGCTTCTGTAACATATCGCCGATACCGTAATTGATATCGGTCCTATTAGTATCGACCGGGAACAAAAACGAAATCATCCGGGAGGTAGAGGAAAAAGGCTTCGACCGAGGCTATTGTGACAAAGCTACCTCCTAATCTACTGCACTAATCTAACTCATGCAGTAGCCAATCTGAAGAAAAACCGACACCCACCGGCAGGTCGCCAGAAAAAAAGCGAAAGGTCGGTTTTTCTTTTTCTCGATTCATCCTCAAGATCATTCTGAAACCCTTGCCGGCAACCATGGACAGGCCGCGAAACGCGGCGAGGCATGCATAACCTGCCACCAGAATGAGGTAAGCCCCGGCGCAGTCGCTCAATGGCATGACTCGAAGCACTCCAAGGCCGGCATCTCGTGTATAGACTGCCACGGGGCGAGCAAGGACGACGCCGGGGAGAATACATCTCGAGTATCGTGACACCGAAAGATTGCTCTCAATGCCACTCGAAAGAGTCCACCGAATTCCAGGCCAGCCACCACAGCACGGCTTGGCTCTTTATCGGGTCCCTCGACAATTATCTGGGAGCCTTCGTGGAAGGACATCCCGCTACCGTCTCTGGCTGCAAACAATGCCACGGCAGCCTCCTCAAGCTGTCCAAGCACTTCACTGACGGCACCGACAACCTGGACATGGAAGAAGTGTCGGCCGAAGCCATGAAGAACCTCCAGGCTAAAGGCCTTGAGCCTCGCATGAACAAGGACGAATTGAGCGCCGAGATGGTCCGCCTGGTGAATGAGGCATGGGCGCCGCACAAGGACAAAGATCTCAAAGCCGAGACAGCCGGAATCAAGATAGACAAGGATACCTGGCCGAACTCCGGCATGGGAAGAATCAATGCTGACGGCAGCATGGGAAGCTGCAACGCCTGCCACAGCAGGCATACTTTCAGCAAGGCCCTGGCCAGACAACCTGACAACTGTGGCAAATGCCATATGGGTCCCGACCATCCGCAGATAGAAATCTATAACGAGAGCAAGCACGGTATCGCCTTCAGGAACAGGCTCTCCCAGATAAACCTCGACCCCGAATGGGTCGTCGGCAAGGACTACTCTGCTGCGCCAACCTGCGCGACATGCCATATGTCCCGGACCAAGACGCAGCCAGTGACCCACGATGTCGGGCTTCGCATTAGCTACACCCTGAGACCGGTGATCAGTAAATTGACGACATCCCATTCGTCCATCGAAGACGAGTTCGGCGAGGTGAAAAAGATAACGCTGACCGGACCGGAGAAGTGCCAAGAGCGCCTCTGGTGCTTGGGTCCGCACCCAGGTAGATATCAAAGAAGCTCACGCTGTGGTCTCTTCCGTGGCACTGGCCAAGACTCTCGCCAGGAAAAATACCGGTGCTGTAGGAGTGCATGGATTCGTCATCGAAAATCATTCGGCAGGGGGTCACAACGCTCCTCCCAGGGGTCCTTTGAAGCTGAACGAGGAGGGACAGCCGGTCTACTCCGAGAAGGATAATGTGAACCTGTCAGAGATCAGGGCTATCGGTCTTCCTTTCTGGCTGGCCGGCTCCTTCGGGAGTCACGAGATGCTTGCTTCAGCACTTGCCGAAGGCGCCCAGGGAGTGCAGGTCGGGACTCCATTCGCGTTTTGCCGGGAGTCCGGCTTTGAAGAGACGATCAAGAGAAAGGTGATCGATCTTGCCAAAAGCGGCTTGGTCAATATAAAAAGGGTGCGGCTCTTCTGGAACGACGATTTTCATGCAACAAGTTTGACACTTGAGCGGTCATAGAACGCCAGGTGATTGCGCTCGCGCTCCTTGGACAGCCAGTGGAAACGCAGCAGCAAAGCCGATAAAAGAACCGAATGTCATGGTATAGATTACTGTCATCACCCATGTATGGTGATTCTCGAAGATCTTGTACTGACGCTTGAGATTCGTGCTGATCTCTCCGGGTATGAGCCTGAGAGCATAGACCGTCGCGGCGATGACACATGGCAGAACCAACCACTTGCTTACGTCAAGTCCGGAACCGTTGGCTGAGGCGGGAAGAATCAGCCAGAGACCGGCAGCCGCGGTTAAGAGACCGAGGAGAAGCATCCCGCTTATCTTAAGGAAACAACTTAGAGGTATACCGATATCCGGAGATACATGCTCGTCTCTGATGTTGTTCATGAACAGCCAGGAGGATATCACCATGAGAATCAAGAGAATCACCCAGACATACCCGGCATTTTGAATAAAGGTCTCGGTGCCCGGAGGTATCTTCCCGAGCAAGCTTCCGCTGGAGCTCTCCAGAATCATTCCCATCTCGCCAAGAATCCCGAAGGTCATCACCAGCGGTACTACTACCTGCATGGTAGTCACACCGAGGTTGCCGAGCCCGGCATTGAGACCCAGAGAAAGCCCCTGGACTCGCTTCGGAAAAAAGAAGCTGATATTTGACATCGACGATGCGAAACTGCCACCGCCTATACCTGACAGAAGCGCCAGAATCTGAAAGACCCAGAGCGGCGTGGCCTTATCCTGCAACGCAATTCCGGTTCCGAGCGCCGGCGCAATCAGTAAGAGGGTGGTGAAAAAAATCGTATTGCGTCCGCCTGCAAGGCGGATGAAAAAGGTGCTAGGAATTCTCAGAGTCGCCCCGGAAAGACCGGCAACCGCAGTCAGAGTAAACAGCTGATCTTGTTTGTATGGAAATCCGAGGGACAGCATCTGCACCGTGATTACGCCCCAGTACATCCAGACAGCGAAACCGGCAAGAAGACAGGGTATCGACACATAGAGATTGCGGAATCCTATGGACTTTCCCTCGGAGTTCCACTGCTCTTCATCCTCGGGGCTCCATCCTCGGGGCTCCATCCTCGGGGCTCCATCCTCGAAGATCGCCTCTCTCAATGGACAACTTCGATCTGTCCGGCGACGTAGAAGTATCTGTGCTCATCGACTCTATCCCCCGAGTGCCTGTTCGAATCTAAGTTGAAAGGAGAATTCGCTCCACCCGCGCTCTGATCTCCGCGACTCCGTGCTCGACTGCCAGATCCTCCAGCATGTCAGCCATGGTCAAGAGAAGCGAAGTCATATCCCGGGCTCCCCTGTGCCTGTAATCCTCGATGGTCTTGTTGCAGATTGATGCTGCCGTTGAGAAATCGTTGCTGTCGCAATAGAGCATGGCGACATCAAGAAGCTCGTCCATGGACTGACGATTGCTCGGCTCTGTTTCCTGGTGGATGCACGATGCCGATGTCGATGCCGATACCAGGCGGCAATAGAGCCTTCCGTGCTTTCTGCTTCCCTGAGCGCAGAGAGAAGCTCCCAGACCCTTGAGGAAGCCGGTCACCTCTGAATTCGAAGGACGGAGATCGAGCTCCGTCAGCATTACCAGTCCCTCGTTGAAAACTGTCTGTGCTTCACCATATTTTCGAAGCAGGTACTTGGTCGTAGCCAGAATGCTGAGAACCATTGCCAGCCTCCGCGATTTGTCTCCATAGAGCGATTTGAGAGAAAGAGCCAGAATCTCTCCCCACATCTCCGCTGCTTCGTGCCTGGCAAGCGTAAAGTTGAGAACAAGGAGCCGGACAAGTGTTGTTTCGAGTAACGAGCTCCGGCTCCCGAGACTCATGCATGCCTCAGAAACGGTCTCGGGCCGCCGCCTTATATGCTCCTTTCCTGGAAGCAACTCCCTGACGATGGTCTCATCGGTATTCGGTATGAATACTGAGCTGAAAGTCACAGGATAAGAGATAGTTCAGAGACAGCTCCGAAAGACAGCTCAGCCGGCTATCGGTGTCAAGATCCGAATCGAGTGCCCCGAGATAGAGAGAGCGCGCTTTCGTGAAACGATCATTGGCACGATTGAAATTCGCTCTCCTGATCCTGCTGTCGGCCTGGGTCAAGCTCGCGCTTTCTGGACCATTTTTTGGTTTATACACTGCACGTTCCCAGAAAGAATGGATCAGCCAGTAGCATTTTCAGGCCTGGACTCTGAAAAGGCATCACTCCGGGGACGGAGCTGATCAGTCACAAGATGGTTTCTCCCGGGTTACCATCACGGCACTAGATTAGTATCCATGGTCTATACTGGTGCATCATGAACAGGCTCATCGACCCTTTCGGACGCCAGCACAGCTATTTGCGCATTTCGGTAACAGACAGGTGCAATCTCGGTTGCTTCTACTGTATGCCAGGAGATGGCGTCGCCTGGAGAAACCGATCGAGTCTCCTGACTTTCGAGGAACTCGAGCGGATCTCTTCCATCTTTGTAAACATGGGCATTCGAAAAATTCGCCTTACCGGTGGCGAACCCCTCGCAAGAAAGGATCTTGATATCCTGGTCGGTAAACTCCGTCGCATAGACAACCTCGAAGTAGTTGCTATGACAACCAATGGAGTGCTCCTCAAAGATCACGCTCTGAGGCTCAAGCAGGCAGGTCTGACTCACTTGAACGTCAGCCTCGACAGCCTGAGGTCTGATCGATATCTCCGAATTACAGGCAAGGACGAGCATCATCGTGTTCTCGCCGGTATCAACGAAAGTCTGAGACTGGGTTTTTCGAGTCTCAAGATCAATGTTGTGGTAATAGCCGGTGTCAATGAAGATGAGATTCTCGATTTCGCCGCCCTTGCCAGTGACTGGGGCGTAAATGTTCGATTCATCGAATTCATGCCTTTCAGAAACAATGAGTGGAAGATCGACAGGGTCGTCACCTATCATCAGATGCTCGAGCGAATCAACAGCCGCTACACCCTGGTGCCTCTCGTCGCCGCGCCATCCTCGGTAGCAAGAGACTTCGGCATCCTGGGCGCAGCAGGCTCCGTTAGCTTCATAACTTCGATGTCGGACAGCTTCTGCGAATCCTGCAACCGCCTGCGCCTCACAGCAGAAGGCTCAATCAAAGCTTGCCTCTTTCATCCGGAGGAGATAAGTATTCGGGACCGGATCCGCAATGGCGCTACTGACGCCGATATAGAAGAGATGATACTGGCCGCTCTTGAGCAAAAGCCGGAGGCGCATCCTCCAGCCCAGGAAATCGTATCGAGCACCAACAGATCGATGATTGAGATTGGAGGTTAGTATCGAGCGCTTCCTACTTCTCTATATACTTGACCTCCAACTTTCTGCTGATTTTGGTATTCCAGAAGCTGCATCGTTAGCCCGTTAAAACGAGTTTCAATTGCTAGGGTATACAAGAAAGAATGCCGCATGGTGCACTATTGGCAGAGTTTGTAACAAAGCCTGAGCATGACTACTTTATGAGATGAGGTTTTCAGAACCGGCACTCAGCATTGCGTTTCTGGAAGATGCCGTGAAGCTATTGCCGGTTCATGATCTCGCTGATCGTTGACTTTGATTCTCGCGTGGTCCCAGATGGGTCCCCGGCGAAAATCTCGAATATCTAAGAATGGAGCGGGCGACGAGTCTCGAACTCGCGACCTACAGCTTGGGAAGCTGTCGCTCTACCGACTGAGCTACACCCGCGTACCAGTCAATTGTATCATCCGTCGCCCGGCGGATGTCAAACAGACCGGACCCGGGCGTTCTTTTTCATCTTCGAGAACCAGGCTTCGACGTTCTCGAAGTTCTTGCCATAGTCGAAGACGCTTTTATTGTTCTTGTTCTTACTGGAGCACTTGACATGCCATTTATTCTCGGCTATGGGGTTGATCTCAACTTCGATATTCTCGCCTCCCGAGCGCCAGCTCATCCCGGAGGTCGCCCGGCTGACCAGGTTCTCGACATCGTCGGTCACTGACTCTATATACGGTATCGATAGCAGGGCTTCCCGGCTGGCCGCCAGGACTTCCTTGGAGCTGCCCTCCACCTCGATCTCGCGCTGTTGCTCGAGATCCCAGATGCGCTTATGATGCGTCCCTTTGGCCATATACATATGAGCCGAGAGATCGAGGAGGAGAAAGACGAAAGTCAGGATAATAGCCACCACGAGCCCTATTGACAGCCCCCACTTTGCCGCATCCATGAATGCATTCTGCTCGTTGTGCAGGACTATGATAAAGATGAAGCAAAGCATGCCGATACCGCCACCGATACCAAGCGCCATCACCAGGATCGCTTTTATCGTTCCAAGAATGTATCGGAAAAGCCCCGCCATGAGACCTCCATGTCAATCTATCCTGAACTGTCTAAGAGTGCTGCTCGACGGGCTCTTCAGCCTCCTGGTCCTGTTCGACCTCGCTCCTCAGATACCAGCGCAAGAACCGGAACGCCAGATAGACGGGCGGCAGGGTCACGAAAAGACAGATCAGTTTGTCAATGAATTTGAACATGTTTACGACTCCTCATCTTCATCGAGTGCACAGGACTCGTCATCGTCTGTTGAAAGCTTAACACCTTCTGCCTTTATATCCTCTACATCGACAGATTCGACTTCCAGTTCGTCGACATGAATGTCGATTTCGTCCTGGGAGTCGTCCTCGCCATCGCCATCGCCATCGCCTTCTGAGACTTCGTCCTGGAAGTCCTCGTCCTCTTCCTCGTCATCCACGAGGTCCCCCATGCCTCCCGATAGACCAAAAGGCATGCTATCAGCCAGGGCTGCTGCGGCTTCAGCCTCGGCTTTTGCACGCTTGCGCTCCTGGCGCTCCATTTCCTTTTCCGCCGGAGAGCGCCGGGGGAAAAGCCGCTTCCGGCAGCGGGTGCAAAAACAGAAGCTTCCAGGGCTCAAATGCTTGAAGTCGATGGCTTTGAAGCCCACTGGCAAAAAGGCTCGGGTGCCGACCAGCCTGCGATCGAGCCCCTTGAGCTTGCGCTGGTAGATGATCACGTATTCGTGCCGGCAGGTGGTCTCAGCATTCATAGTAGATTATTTTAGCTCAGCTCGACCCGGCTCAGCGCTGCTTGGTGACTGGAAACTCTTTCAAAAAACGGCCCTGCCAGAGGATCACCACCGCCAGCTGGTGGTCCGCCCTGACCGTGTGCGGGCAGGAGAAATAGAGCCAGCGGTCCTCGCCCGGGGGAAATGGTCGGGCCGGGGAAGCTACCGGCAAGACGACCATACCGTTTTTCTTCCTGGTGGTGTTGTCGAAGAAGACAGCGGTGAGATTGAGGTCCTCGATCGGCATGCCGGTGATATTGCGAATCTTGATCTTGCCTTCCGGCGTGAGGCTGTCCTTGGCCAGCCAGTTCCGGGAAAAAACAATTGAAACGGGAGTGCTGCCGGGATTCCACGCCTTCTCCTCGTCCTTTCCGGCATTCTTGTATGCACCCACCGGCGCCCCCATCATGGCAAGCTGCTCAGCCACTCTCTCGGCATGGCCCTTGACCGCGGTGGCTTCCTGGAGCTTTTTCTCGGCGATGAGCATATTGCTCCAGTTGACCAGGGTAGTCCGGAGCTTGGTGAGGAGCTCCGGGTTCGGTCTCAGTATCGAGGCCTCCTCCAGAGCCCGGACAGCGCCGGCATAGTTGCTGAGCTTGAGATTGACATCGGCCAGGAGCTCGAAATTCTCGACGCTCTTCTCTTTGTCTGTAAGACCGATAAGGGCGGTCTGGGCTTTGTCGAACTCTTTGCGCTCGAGAAGAAGCTCGATGAGATGATGCCGGACCTCGAGATTATTGGGGTCGTTGTTACAGACAGCCTCGTAATTCTCGATTGCCTTGTCGGAATTGCCGGTCCGCGCGTAGATAGCCGCCAGGGCGCGCCGGGTCAGGGGCTCGTCGCAAACGCTCAGGCTTTTCTCCAGGAGCTTGATAGCCGCCGGGTCGTCCTGGTTCTGGGTCTCGGCCACGGCCGCCAGGCGACGGTAGCAATCGCTGAGCTTGTGCGGGATCGCCTTCATGGTGGCTTCATCGAGGCTGCCGCTCAGGCTCTCGCCGAGCTGAAGATGGTGGATGGCTTCTTCGAGCTTGTTTTCGTTGGTGTTCTGGTCGGCCCAGTCGAGATACATCTTCGCTCTTTCCGCCTCGAAGAGCTTGGGAGGACCTATACGAGCCGCCGAATGAAAAAGCTTCTCGGCTTCCTCGAAATCGCCCCGGCGCTGGTAATAGTCGGCGAAATCGATGATCACCGGCTTGATCTTTTCCGCCGACAGGTTCAAGCGCAGGGCGGTGTCCAGAGCTGTCCGCCCTTCGGCATAGCGCTGGGAGGCCAGATAACCCCGGGCCAGCCAGGGATAGACCTCGCCATTGTCCGGCTGTTCTCTGGAAAGCTCCTCCAGCATGGGTAGAGCGAAAGCCGCCTTGCCTTCCCTGACCAGCTTGATGGCCCTGGTCAGGGGCGTTTCTTGAGGACGGGTGAAATAATAGGCAGCCCCGGCGAAGCAGCAGAGGATTAGAACCAGAACGAGGGTCTTGAGAAGGTTTGAACCACCCTTAGTGGCATTGTCTTTCTGCTCTGTCGGCGTCGCTTGCATTCATCGATGTCCCTTGAAGATATAATATCGTGCTATGGAACCAGCCGCGATCACTCTCAATCAGACGAGCCAGGTCTTCGAGCTCCCGGGTCGGACCGGAAAGCCTCTCTATTGCAGACAATGGGGCGATGAGAAGGAAGCCCGGGCGCTGGTCCTGATCATTCACGGTCTCGGGGCGCATTCCGGCTGGTTCGAGGCCTTCGGAAGCCGGCTCGCCATGAGGCGCTTCGGGGTTTTCTCCTTCGATCAGGTCGGCTTCGGTCTGCGAAAAGATCAAACATTTAACAGCCGCAGCCAGTGGCAGGACGAGGCTGTTTCCGTTTACAACCATGTCGTCGGGCTGGCCTCGGGCAAGCCTGTCTTTCTCATGGGCAACAGCATGGGTGCCCTGGTGGCGGTCAAGATTTGCCGCCTATTGAATCCCCGCCCCGGCGGTGTGGCCATATTCTCCCCGGGTTTCGACGGCTTCCCGGGAAGGTTCACGATTCCGTACAAATTGAAAGCCGTGGCGACGGCCCTCATCGCTCCCGATACCGAGCTGGCTCTGCCCTACACCGTCGACGACATCACCTCCAATCAGACAGTTCGGGACGAGCTGGCGCGGGACGAGCTCAAACGGCTGGCAATCCCGGCTCGCATGGGGCTCGAGCTTCTGACCTTCACCAACGAGTTGAAGAAAGAAGTACAGTCACTGCCCGTTCCGCTCTTCATGGCCACCGCCGGCATCGAGACTATCGTCGACAATCGGCACAGCGAGCGATTTTTCGAAAAGGTCGACAGCCCCGAGAAAACCCGGGTTACCATGGACGATTGCTGGCACGACCTCATGTTCGAGGCCCAGCTCCCCCGGCTCCTGGACGAGCTCGAGCCCTGGCTGGTCCGCAATCTGAGCAGCGCCTAATCTTGTATATGTGCTGAGCAATAATTTAGGTCCGGGTCCGGAGGTGAACAGCCCGGCAGCAACGGCAATGAAGAGAAAGCTCCGGGCCAAGCAGAAATTCAAGTGTGCAGCGTCCCTTGGTAACCGCGACAAAAGCTCATATAATGGGTCACCGATGGGAGCAAAGCCCGCTCGAGTAAGGACGGTGAACAACGTGCGACACAATCTAGCTTCGATATTTCGCTGCCGCGTCAAAGAAATGGGAGACCGCCCGGCTTTCATTTACAAACCGGATCGCAAGTCAGCTTACACGCAGTTGAGCTGGACCGGTCTGGGCGAGCGTGCCGAGAATCTCGCCTTCGGGCTTGCCGAGCTCGGTCTGGAGGTCGACGGCAAAGCCGCCATCTTCAGCGCCACCAGTCACTACTGGGTTCTCGCCGACCTCGCCATTCTCAGTAATGGCTCCGTATCGGTTCCTATATACCCGACGAGCTCTCTCTCGGACATCGAGTATATCCTCAATAATTCCGAGGCTCAGGTTGTTTTCGTCCAGAACAAGCGCCTCCTGACCAAGATAGAAGGGCTCAAAGAGCGGGTTCCGCATCTGAAAGTAGCGATTCTCATGGAAGAGTCCGGAGACCCCGACACTCACACCGTGGAATCCGTCGAGAAGCTGGGTAGAGACCGTCGCGCAGCGCACCCGGAGCTGGTCTATCGCCGCTGCGAGAGCCGCGAGCGCCAGGACCTCGCCACCATCATCTACACTTCGGGCACCACCGGCACTCCCAAGGGCGTGCCCCTGACCCACAGCAACATCATGGCTGTCATGGAAGATCTACAGGGCGTCCTGCCTGTGGACGAGAACGACATCTATCTCTCTTACCTGCCCCTGTCCCATGTTTTCGAGCGTGTCTGCGGCGAATACTACTGGCTCCATTCCGGTGGCGCCTGTGCCTTCGCCGAAGGGATCGAGTATATGGCCAAAAATATGGGCGAGGTCGGTCCCAGCATGATCCTGGTCGTGCCCAGAGTGCTCGACCGGATCTATACGAAAGTGAAAAGCGGCATCGAAGGCGCCTCCGGCAGGTCCCGCCAGCTCATCGAGTGGTCCATCGAAGTAGGCAGACAGATGGTGGAGCACAGAGCCATGGGCAGGAAGCCGCGCCACGCTCTCAGGCTCAAGCACTGGCTCGCCGAGCGTGTGGTGCTCAAGAAACTGCGCCAGCGCATCGGTCCCAACCTGAGATTGATCGTCAGTGGTGGCGCCCCCGCCACCAGAGATGTGCTCAGCTTCTTCAATGCCATAGGCATATCCACCCTGGAAGGCTACGGACTGACCGAGACCGCCGCGCCCCTGAGCGTCAACCCCAGGCACCGGGTCAAGCTCGGCACCGTCGGAGCGACACTGCCGTCGGTCCAGGCCAGGCTCAGCGCTGACGGCGAGATCATGGTCAAGGGACCGACGATCTGCTCCGGCTATTACAAGAACGAGCAGGGCACAGCCGAGGCTTTCGAGGACGGCTGGTTCAAGACGGGCGATATAGGCACCATAGACAGTGACAGCTATATCACTATCACCGACCGCAAGAAAGACATCATCGTCAACTCCGCCGGCAAGAACATCGCTCCCCAGCGGATCGAGGCGATCATCAAGACAGTGCCCCTGGTCAACCAGTCGGTGGTCTTCGGAGACAAGCGCAAACACCTGGTCGCCCTCATCTGTCTCGAGGAGCAGGCAGCCATGGAATATGCCAGGGACAACGGCTGGCCCTGCGAGACCTTCGAGGAGGTAGCCAGGTCCGGAGAGATATACGACTATCTCAAGAAAGAGCTCAAAATGCGCTCCGGCAGCCTGGCCGATTACGAGCAGATCAAGCGTTTCGCCGTCCTCGAGAAGGAGCTCTCAGTAGAGGCAGGCGAGCTCACCGCCACCCTCAAGATCAAGCGCAACGCAGTAGCCCGCAATTATGCCGATCTGGTCAGCGCCCTGTACGAAGACAGAGCGCCGGTAGGCGGAGAAGCGGGAGCAGCTGGAAACAACCGGTTCGCCGCGGCGAGGAGCTAGCTCCGGGTCCGATTAGAGATCATGAGAGCTCAGCTCAGTAGCGGCGCCGAAGCCGTGCGGTCGGCTTTGTCCAGGGCCGCCACGCGCAGCACCCGGGAGCGCCCCGCTTCGAGGACGAAGAGGGCTCCGTCCGAGCCGAAAGCGATACCGGTAGGATTGATCAGTCCCTTGAGAAACTCCTCGGTCCGACCTTCCCGGTTCACTCTGATTACTGTACCGGCTCGTCCGGCGGTGATATATAGCCGGCCGAGACTGTCCATGGCGAGATTGCCGTCATAGCCGTCAGCGAAATTGAAGCTGTCCGATTCGGCGATGGCCACCCGGCTCACTTCTCTGCCGTCCAGGGAGCGTTTGACCACCGAGCCGGTGGCGTGCTCCAGGCACCAGAGGAAGCCGTCGGGATCGAGGAGCAGACCCTGGGTACCGTGACCGGGACCGCCGATCAGGACCTCGGCATCGCCGGCCTTGTCGATTTTGAATATTCCGCCTGTGTTGGAGGGGAAATTCGAGACATAGACCTCTTCGCGAGGGCCGATAGCAAGGTCGGACAGGAAGGTACCGCCGCCGGTCTTATTGCCGTCGAGCTGAGCGAGAATCCGCCCGGACTTGTTGGGGTCTATCTTGTAGACGATTCCCTGGATGGTTGCCACATAGAGCACCCCTTTGCGATCGAAACGCAAACCGGAGATCGTGCTGTTGCCACGAATCCTGGCGTACTCGGTGGGCTGACCGGAATTGTCGACGAACCAGACGCTGCCGTCCACGGAAAAATAGATGCCACCGGGTCCGGCGGTCATCCGGGAGAAACGATTGGAGAAAGTCGAGTTGAGCTGGGAGAGGACCTTCACCGCATAACCCCGGGGAGCGTCAGGGAGGTCGATTACAGCCTGGGTCTTCTTGGCTTCCTTGCCACTTTCCTTTTCCTCTACCTTTGTATCGAAAGACTCGTCGTCCTCGGCGATCTCGGCAGTGGTTATATCGATATGGAGTATGAGATGCAGGGGTATGAGGATACGGCGGATATGGATCTGCCCGTCCGATTCATGGGAGTAAGATTCGACGTCGATATGATCGTGGTCCACCGAGAGGACTCGGCCGGTAACGGTATTGTGGCAGCCCATGCCGTACCAGATTTGAATCTTCTGCCGGTTTTCGACGAACCCTTGAAGCCGCGTCCTGAAGCTCATACTTTCTTGCTATCCTCTCAACTCTATTCTTCTAAATTATCATCACTGACCCATTCGGAAGGCTCCACCACCAGGCCGTGGTTCCAGAACTGCTCGAGTTTGTAAAAGTCACGCTCCTTGCTCTGCAGGATATGGACTATAACATCCCCGAAGTCCATGACGACCCAGCGGGCCTCTGATAATCCGACAATCGACTTGGCCTTACGCCCGTGCGGCCCGAGACGGTCCTCGATTTCCTGGACTATCGCCTTGACTTGCGCTTTCGATTCCCCTCCGGTGAAGACGAAGTAGTCTGCCAGCAGTGTCACTTCCCTGACATCCAGGACCACCGTCGCATTGGCTTTCTTCGTCTCGGCTCCGCGGGCTGCGATGAAGGCGAGGTCGCGCGATTGCACTAAAGAAGAGGTGGCGGATTTTCGTCCCAAGTGAGTCCTACTCTCTGTAATCAGTATTATAGTTGTTCCCATTTTCGCATCCAATTCACGCCGGGCAACCAAGTTTTTGACCGCCTCGAGACAGTCGAGATCGGCGGATTTGTTTATCAAGAGCCACTTTTTATGGTTTCGCTCTTGTCTCGAGCCGATAGGTGCTGTATCCTTGCCGGTTACGTGGTTTTGGAAGACCACATTCGACTTGACCATTAACTCAATCGTGAGGGACAGGAGGAATCTCTGTGAACAAAGCAGAACTAGCTGCTGAAATAGCTAACCGCACCAACAACACCAAGAAATCCGTCGAAGAGATGCTTCAAGCTTTGACCGAAGTCGTTGTCGAGACCGTCGCCAAGGGCGATCGCGTTACTCTGGTTGGATTCGGTACTTTCGAGCGTCGCCAGCGCAATGCTCGTGAGACAAACAACCCGCAAAAGCCTGGTGAAAAGATCAAGGTGCCCGCCAAGCGCGTACCCGCTTTCTCGCCTGGTAAAGAATTCAAAGACAGAGTCAATTCCTGAGAATCGACAGTCTGGAAAATTGAGAAGAGGACCATCAGGTCCTCTTCTTGCTTTTTCTATTCAGATTCGGGAGGGGGAGCGGCGTCAGGGGATTCGTCCTCTTCGATATCGGTCATCACGTCCGATTCTATCTGCTCCTTGGCTTCTTTCCCGGGACTGACCGTCACCGGCTTCTCCTGGGTATCGGCTCCGGGAACGACTTTCCCTTCCACCGTCAGAAGCTTCTCTGCTTCTCCTTGCGCCTGCCTGGCATCAGCAGCTCTGCCCATCTTGTCAAGCACCAGGGAGACCAGGAGCCGCGCCCTGGGGTCCCCGGGCCTGGCATCGACTGCCTCTCTGGCTTTCGCCAGGGCGAGGTCGAGCTTGCCGCTGCGGGCCAGTAGATTGACGAGGTTCACGGAGGCCGGCGTGTATCCGGGTCTGATTCGCAGGCAGCGTGAATAGCTGTCTCGAGCAAGACCGAAGTCGCCCTGGGCCTCGGCAGCCTGGCCGAGCTCATAGTGGACCATGGACTCGATGGTGGAGGGATTGCCGGACTTCTGATAACCCTTGTTGTCCGAGAACTTGCGCCAGGACTCCTCGAGCCTGGTGATGGCAAGGGCGTTCTGGCCCGCCAGACGAGCATTGATGCCGGCATCGTAGAGATCATAGGCCTGGTCGAGACTGGCATAGGCCGACTCTCGCCTGGCTTTAGCCGCCAGCTCCTCCGGAGTGGGCTCGTGAACCTGAGGCTTGCGGGCGGGCTTTCGGGCGGCTTTATGCCGGGAAGAGCGCGAGCGGCTCCGGCTGCTGGATTTTTTCCGCCCGGATTTGCTCCGGCCGGATCTGCTCGAGCTGGATTTCTTCGACTTGCTCGCCGCTTTTTTCTTGGCCTTGCTCGAAGATTTCTTCTTCGTCGTCCTGGCCAGAGCAGCCCTTGCAGAAACAGAGCCCGACCCGACACCGCCTGCGGGCAGGAAGGAAAGACCCGGCTCCAGGAGCGATAGGGCTGCGATCAGGGCGAAGAGAGATTGAAGCCGGCGGACTGGCGCCAACGGCCGGAGAACGGACGAGTTAGCTGGACTTGACCGGGTTTCTCTGTTCACACTCTTCCCGTTCTCTGTCGGTGACTTCTTTCATAGTCAAGTTAACACGATTACGCTCATCGATCTCGCGTACTTTAACAATTACTCGATCACCGACCGAGACCACGTCTTCCACCTTGTTCACCCTGCGGTTCTCGAGCTGGGAGATATGAACCATGCCCTCCTTTCCAGGCAGGACCTCGACAAAACAGCCCACCGGAATAATCCGGGTGACCCGACCGGCATAGACCTCGCCGGGCTCGATGCGCTTGACCAGACGCTCGATCATGCGTTTGGCCTCCTCGCCGCCGTGCCCCTCGACACTGCCGATGACCACTGTGCCGTCGTCCTCGATATCTATGGTGGCACCGGTCTCCTCGATGATGCGGCGGATCATCTTGCCGCCGGGACCGATGACGGTGCCGATATCTTCCGGATCGATCTTCATGGTGATCAGGCGCGGTGCCCAGCGAGACAGCTCGGCACGAGGCTTGTCGATGACTTTCTCCATACACTCGATGATATGGACTCTGCCGCGACGAGCTTGCTCGAGAGCGACCCTCATGATCTCGATGGAGATGCCCTGCACCTTGATATCCATTTGCAGAGCCGAAATGCCGTTTCTGGTGCCGGTCACTTTGAAGTCCATGTCACCGAGGAAGTCCTCGAGACCCTGGATGTCCGAGAGAATGGCAAAACGCTCGCCCTCGAGGATCAGACCCATGGCGATGCCGCCCACCGTGTCGAGCAGGGGGACGCCGGCATCCATCAAAGAAAGACAGGAGCCGCAGGTCGACGCCATGGATGTGGAGCCGTTGGACTCCAGGACTTCCGAGACTACCCGCAGGGTGTAAGGGAAGTCTTCCTGGCGGGGTAGCACAGGGATGATCGCTCGCTCCGCCAGAGCGCCGTGACCGATCTCGCGTCGACCGGGCCCCCGCATCGGTTTCACCTCTCCCACCGAAAAACCGGGGAAGTTGTAATGGTGCATATAGCGCTTTTCGGTCTGGGGGTCGATGGTGTCCAGGCGCTGCGCATCACCGGCGATACCAAGCGTGGCTACCGATAGAGCCTGGGTGGTGCCCCGGGTGAAAAGACCGGAACCGTGGGCGCGGGGCAGGATACCCACCTCGACGGTGATCGGGCGGATTTCGTCGCACTTTCTGCCGTCGGCCCGGAGACCGGTGTCCAGCACCTGGGCCCGCATGAGCTCGGCTTCGTAAGGCTCCAGATAACCTTTCAGAGCGCCTTCGCTCCAGCTTCTGAGCTCGTTCTCTTCAGGAAGCTCATTGACCGCTTCGACAACTGCCTGAAAGGCCTCGTCCACGAGATTGGCCCGGACGTTCTTGTCGGTGACGCCGTTCATTGAAGCTTTGAGCTTCTCTGTGGCTTTCTCTTTGAAGATTGCCTTCAGCTCGGCGTTCTTTTCTTCGCCGACGAATTCTCTTCTCTGGACGCCCAGAGAAGCGACGAACTCGTTCTGGAGCTCTACTTGTTTGCGAACATGCTTGTGACCGTAGTCGATGGCATTGAGCACGTCCCGCTCCGATACCAGGGAGCAGCCGGCTTCCACCATCATGATCGACTCGGCGGTTCCGGCTACGACGATGTCAATATCGGATTCCTCGATTTCAGAATAGGTGGGGTTGGCGATGAATTTGCCTCCGACCCGACCCACACGCACGGCCCCGATGGGACCCTGGAAGGGAAGTCCGGCAAGCATGATCGACACCGAAGCGCCAAGCATGGCGAGGGTGTCGGTGGGATTCTCCTGGTCGGCGCTCATGGCTGTGGCCACAATCTGGACATCCTGACGGTAGCTCTTGGGGAAGAGGGGACGAATCGGGCGATCGATGAGACGGCTGGTGAGTATGGCCTTGTCCGAGGCGCGACCTTCCCGGCGCAGGAAGCTGCCGGGCACGCGACCCACGGCATAGAGCTTCTCTTCATAGTCGACCAGGAGGGGGAAATAGTCGATTCCATCGCGAGCGTTACGGGACTCGGTGCAGGTGACCAGGAGCATGGTGTCGCCGCAGCGGATCTCGCAGGCGCCGGAGGCTTGCTTGGCCATCCTGCCGGTTCGGATCGATACGGTCTTGCCGTCGATCTCGAGCTCTACACACTTGGTTTTCTCATCGCTAATGCTGAGCACTTCTTTTTTCCTCTTCTTTTCTCATAAGTACGAAAGCTCTCATCAAGAAAAATCGACGACTACCCGCAACAGAGGGTATCGCCAATTTTTTCGTAAAAAAACAGGTTAATGAAAGCAAACGGCGAGCCTGGGCTCGCCGGAATATTGATTACCGTCTCAATCCTAGTTTTTCGATCAGGCTGCGATACCGCTCCGGGCTTCTGCTGTTCAGATATTTAAGGAGCCGTCTGCGCTTGCCGACCATCATCAGGAGTCCACGGCGACTTTGAAAGTCTTTCTTGTTTGTGCGCAGGTGGTCCGTAAGCTGGGTGATGCGTTCGGTGAGCATCGCAACCTGCACTTCGGGAGAGCCGGTGTCTTTATCGTTGACCTTGTTGCCGGCGATAATCTCGTTTTTCTTTTCTAAAGCAAGTCCCATCTATGTCTTTCCGTTTTTTATATGCGTGAAATTCAAACAGGGATCTTAGCACAGGAATTAGTCCAGTATTGCATTTATGGGAATTCCTCAAGGTCGGACGGTTACATTAGTCAATAATAGACAAAAGCCGGGAATCTGGCTGATTCCCGGCTTTCCTGAATTTATGAGAACGAGTTGTGGGCCGGTTAAGGCTTCTGAAGCTCGGGCTTCCACTCGTCGAGAATGGCGCCTTCGATCGGGCAGACCGACAGGCAAGCACCGCAGTCGATGCAAGTAGCATCATCGATATAGGTGTACTTGGTGCCTTTTTCGTTGGTCTTGTCCTCGGCCCAGTGGATGCACTCGACAGGACAGACCGGAATACAGTCACCTATTCCTTCACAAACATCAGCAACAATTGTGTAAGACATTTGGCAAACTCCTCATTACATCATTACTAAGGTGTAGACTCGAAACTCAGCGTTCACAGTGTACTAAATCACAATGTGATTCTAATTGATTCTTCCAATTCTTAACACACATCAATCGGTTCGATGCGATGTAAAGAATAGACAATATGTCCCAAAAGCGGGAGACAAAAAATCATGAGTGAGACAAGAGTCAACGTATACACCGGTCAGGGCGCTCATGTGGGCTATTTCGTCAATCCGGTGGTCAAACAATTCCCGGAAGGCGAATACCAGCTCCAGGGAGTCTTTTATGACAGCCAGGGCGAAAAAGTGGTCAAGATGGACATCAATCCGGAAATCCTTCCTTACGAGGCCGACCTGAAAGAAGTCCAGGGAGCCGCTCATGAGAGGATCGGGCGAGTCTATGTCCAGCGCGGCAGGCAGCCTGTCATGATGACAGGGGCAGCTCTAGCCTGAATTCAGACCGAAGCTGTTCAAAACGAAAAGCAGCCCCGACAGGGGCTGCTTCTGGTAAGTTGACCTCCAGGACCGGCTCCTTATGCGGGGGGGTAGCACGCGGTCAGGTTGGGGGGCCTGGCGAGGGGGGAATCACGTGCCGGGCGGCCCAGTGGAGTCTTCTTTCGCTCACTGATACAGGTATAACAGCTTCCGAACCCGGCAGTCCTATAGTCATTCCAATAAGTCTTTATGGGGTTTCTTATGTTATCTTGGCAGTAGCAATCTTTATATGTAAGTAGCGCAGGGATCTAACGAAAAAGCCATGGATGCAGAATCGGAGACAAGAACCGACACCGAAGCCCGCAGCGAAAAGCACAGAGAGCGGTTGGTCCTGCTCATAGAGCCGTGCGAATCGGACCGCAAGAAATGTCAGCAGGTCATCGTCTCCCAGTCACCTCTCTACGATGTCGACACCGCCGAGACCGGCGAAGAAGGCATCGCCCTGTTCGAGAAGAACGACTATGACGCCGTGGTCTTGAGCTATGACCTGCCGGACATGACCGGAGAGCAGGTAGCAAGGTCACTCAATATGAAGAACCCGAACACGCCCATAGTGGTGATCACCTCCACGGACAGCCCCGATCTGGCAATCAGGATGCTCACCTCCGGGGCCATGGACTATCTTCCCAAAATAGGCAACTACGAGAAATTCCTGCCTCGAACCATCACCACCAATCTACAACGCTCGCTCTTGCTGGAGAATCTCAGGGAGATGTACCGACGCGTGGAGCAGGCATCCCTTGACGAGACCCTTCTCAACCGGCTGATCGTCAATATTCACGGCTCTCTGGAAGTGGCCGACACCCTCGAGCGCGCCACCCAGAGCCTTTTGAGCGAATTCAATGTCTCCCGGGTCGTCGTCTGCCTCGCCGACGACGAAGGGAAGCATATGCGCATCGCCAGGCAGCGCACCAGAGCTGATATCAAGCCTATTTCGGACAAAAGCATCCTTTTCGAGAAGTATCACGATCTCCTCCTCGACATAGGAGAGCGCCGCCCTCTGGTGGTGATGCAGGACGATACTTTTGCTTTTGCCCAGGATGTCCGGGTGGAGATGCACTCTTACAATATTCTCTCGATGATCATGGTGCCCCTGGTGTATAGCGGCAAGCTCACCGGGCTGCTGCACATGGACCAGGTGGAGTTCAGCCGTCTCTGGTCCGTATCGGAGATCAATCTGCTCAGCCGCATTGCCCACCAGCTGGCCATCGCCCTCAGCCAGGCGAAGCTCTATCAGATCGTCCAGGTGCAGAGCACCAGTATCACCAAGCTCACGGAGCTGTGCAGCCAGCTCAATGACGTGGTCAATTCCACAAAAGAGCTCACTCAGAGGACTCAGAGCCGGGAGCGGGTCAGAGTCAAGCTCAGCGGTCGGGAGCTCGAGGTCTTGAAAAAAGTGGCTCAGGGTCTATCGAACAAAGAGATAGCGCAGGAGCTCCACATAACCGAAGGAACAACCGAAGTGCACGTCTCCAGACTGCGCAAGAAGCTCGGGGTGACGAGCCGCGCCGCGCTGGTGCGATACGCTTACGAGAATCATCTTTCCTAGGGGGGCCTCTCTTGAAAATCTCGAGCATTTTCTCAGCGCTAATTTCCTGCTACTTTCTGGCAGCGTGCCAGAAAGCACCAACCGGGCAAACGATCGAACTTTATCCAACTTCCATAGAAGGCGGCAAGATCAAGGTTCTCTCTCCTCAGCCCATGCTCCAGAACCAACTTCCGAAAGAGGGAATTGTTCTCTACAAGCACCAGAAACCCGGTATCGAGTTCATGGTCTATTGTCACGAACTGACTCCGGATGAGATTGCCAGAGACGGGCTTGATACCGACGAGGGTGTAGCCAGCTACGGAGAGAGAACCATCCGTGCCACCGCCGCTTCCCGCGATGGCAAACTGATCTCGGCTGAACCAGAAAAGCTAGCCGGCAGGTTTCCCGGCTTGAAGGCCTCCTCGAGCTCTAAACTCGGCAACAGAGAATACCTTTCGAGAACGAAATTCTTCAAGGTCGACAATAGGTTAATCACCCTCGAGGTTGTCGGATACGACCGAGAGCTGGTATTGTCCCCGAAAGCCGACCAGTTTCTGGACTCTTTATCCGTAGATGTCTCACCATAGCCGCGCCTCACGTCTGCTGTTCTTCCTTTCTCGACTTCAAAGAAAGCTTGACTGAACCAATCTGGTTCAATCGTTCAGCAGCATGGGCGATCGACTCCAAGCGATCCGCCGGATCAATTGCCATCATCTCCAATACAAGCTGGCCCAGAGGCTCGGGTGTATCAGCTCGCTCCAGGCGCGGATCGCTGGGTGTAAGCGGCTCCGGGTCGTGGCCGGTAAGCAAGAAAAACAGGGTCGCACCCATTGCATAGATATCACTGCCAGTGGTAGCGTGGCCCCGAAGTTGCTCTAGGGCTATGTAAGACTGCTTGCCTACCACAGTACCAGTGAACGAAGAATCAGAACTCCTGGCTACGTTGAAGTCTACGAGAACCAGCTGGTTCTCGTCATCAGCAGCAAAGACCAGATTGTCCGGCGTGAAGTCACGATGCACCACCGGCGGCGTGCGCATGTGCAAGTACCCGAGTATCTCGCACATCTGAGCGGCAAGCGAGACAATCGTCTCGGTCGGAAGCGGCCCGCTTTCGGCAACGTGCCTTCTCAGCGACTTTCCTTTTGCCAGCTCCAGAATCAGATAACCTCGATGGTCCTCGAAAAAATAGCCGTGCAAACGAACGATTTGAGGATGATCGAGAACAGCGAGGATATCGGCCTCATTTACGAAGCGGCTCAGCGCAGTCCTCTGGATTTCCGGATCGCCGGATGCAGGCAGAATGAACTCTTTGAGAACAAACAGCTCCCCGGATTTCGAGCAGGCTTTGTAGGCGCTTCCCTGTCCACCGGTGCCGAGCCGCTCCAGAATCTCGAAACCATTTTTTTCGCGGTCGAGCAGGTCGCCCGGCATGAGTTCAGCCGAATTTCTCCGTGCGGACGAGGAGCCTAGAGTCTGCAGCCAGAGCTCAGTATAGCTGGCTGATGCTGCACCACGAAGAAGCTCGAGCACTTCCACGGAGGCGCAGTGCTCACGCGCCCGCCTCTCGACCATCTCAGCCAGCCTGGCCTTTTGCGAGCAAGAAAGAATCTCGTCTACATCGACCCTGACGATACGGTCAGCAGCTCTAAAGACTACCCAGCTTCGCTTGTCGAGGGAGAAAGGACCGGGGTTTTCAATCGAAATCGACTCGACAGAGCTCCAGCCAATTCTACCGGACCTCTTCCCGAACGGCCACTCCAGGCACAACCCTTCGATATTGACTCTTAGCTTACTTGGAAGAAACAGGCAGAAACCTGCCAGGACAATCAGAGCCGCCATCGATCCAAGCGCAAGAGGTAGATCCAGGCTTGAAGACTTCCTGACGGGGGATTCTGGATCCGGAGGGGTCTGGATATCCGGAGTTCCATCTCGCTTCGGAAGATTCACCTTTCCAATTGGGGTAATGCCATCGGCATCGTAGAGAGTCGTCTCCACAAGCTCCTTATCAACCACGACGCTGGCGCTCGAGCTTGACCTTCCAGGCTGAGAGAGAGAGAGAAGATTGAAGAGAACCACTGGTGCTAAGAAGACCGTAGACAGGATGAGGATTACGATTTCCCTCTTGAAGCCACCCACAGAACGGAGACCATTCGCGAGGCCCTTCCTTCCAAAACGCAAGTCCAGGACTATGTCAGGCTCTCCCATTCCTCACCCTTCAGACCTACCCATAAGTTCTATGATTGCAGGGACATCAGCCGGGCGCCGAGATTCATCTTGCTCTGTCAAAGAGTATACTAGCCGGTCCAGATCCTCCGGAACAGATTCTCGAAGCACGCGCGGACTGAGCCGAGTGAACACTACAGGATCCGAGCCGGTGAGTAGAAAATAGACGGTGCAGCCCAGGGAATAAAAATCGCTGCGAGGCGAAGCCTTGCCCCGAAATTGCTCTACGGACATATAATTGTGCTTGCCCACCACCGTGCCGGTGGCGGTTCCAAGCCAATCGTTAGCGCCCCCGAAGTCGATCAGAAACGTCTCCCCGCAATCATCGATTACTATGTTTTCGGGAGTAACGTCTCTGTGTATCATCGGCGGATCGAGCCTGTGAATGTAGTTGAGAGCCTGGCAAAGATTCAGAATCACTTTTCTGACCAGATCGAAGTCGGGTAGCCCCCTCTCCCGGACCAGCTGGCGGAGATTAAGACCGGCGATGTATTCCAGTACAAGATAGTGCCTGCCGTTCTCCACGAAATAGTCATACACCCGGGCTAACCGCCTGTGGCTGGTCCTGGTCAGAAGGCGAGCCTCACGCTCGAACAACTCAATCATTTTGGCTCTTGTATCATCGTCCGAGTCAAGAGGAAGCACAGCTTCTTTCAAAACTACCAGCTCACGCCCGCTTTTTCGAGCAAGATAGACAGCAGCCATTCCCCCATAGGCTAGTTGCCTGACAACGGTCAAATCCCCCCCCCTCAAGGCAGCTCCGGCTTCGAGCGGGACAAAAACCGCTGGGTGAAACCGGCTCTCCAGCTCACGATCCCACAGGCGATAGCAATCATCCAGGAGAGAAGGACCGTCTTTACATAGCAATCCCCGCAAAGCTTCCTTTCCTTCAAAGGTCTTCTCAGGCAGACATACCTCAAGGGCAACCAGCATGCTCGACAAATCCTTCGGGCTGAAGGCATCAAGAGCCAGACGAATAGACTCTTCTCCCGCAAATCGAAAGAGGAGCCAACCACGTCTATCCCCATCATTGATCAAAGCGGTTACCGAGCTAACCTCCTGCCAGAATCGCTTTTGCCGCAGTCTGTTCAAGAATGACAAGCGGAGAGGTAAAGTTATTCCGTCGGCATCAAGGATGATCCGGTCATCAATCGACATGGCAGCGAATACGAATGCAGGAATTACGGTCAAGAGCAAAACGACCAGAAGCGGAGCTGGCGAGCCCGCCAGGAAATAGATTCCAATCCCAGAGCCAAGTGAAGCAACCAAGATCATTGTGATCAGGAGAAGAACAATCGGCACTATGGAAAGGAAGTAGACGGGAAGGACCAGAAGGGCTACTCCCTTAGCAAATCTGGCGGGTACTGTAGAGTACCGGACTGTGCATCGATTCGACATTCCAGACTCTCTAGCGTCCCTTATCGCTCGATCTTCCCAACCGCTTGTACATTAAGAGCCAGGATGAATGCTTGAGGTCGTTGATCTTGTCGGCGATAGTCGGAGTCGCAGGGGCTGGTCGCACTACCGGTGCTACCGTACTGACTGGCGGGCGTACCGGCGCTTGCGAGCGCTGCTGGTATTGATACCAGACATCGCCGTCTTTCAGATTCAGAGCGGCCGCCAGTAGAGACCGGTAGTCGGGATCGCCGGGATAGACTTTCACCAGATCCCTGAGCATGGCGATGGAATTTGCCAGGCTCCCGAATTCGAGCTCCTTCACGAGCTTCTTGAGGGAGGCCTCCTCGGCGCTGTCCCTGGCGAGATCGCGCTTGAACTCGGCACCGGGTTTGATGTCATCACCAGCTATGGAGACCGGCGCTTGCTGCTTTCGAGGTTGGCTTGCACCGGGAGCCGGCTCCCAGTAAGCGGGCGCCTCGAAATACTCTTGTTCTGGTTGCTCCGGTTGTTCCGGATCCTCGGGTTCCGGTCGCTCGGGCTCGAGAACCGGGCTTTGAACGGAGCTCTGGGTCCCGGGAGTGAACGGCTCGGACTCGGGCTCGGGCTCACCCGAGGGCTCCGGCTCTGCTTCAGCCGGTGTCGGCGGGGCGCTCTCGACTTCCCCGCCTCCGGTGGTGGACCAGTGACGTTGGGCGTGCCGGTCTCTTGCCCGGTCATCGTCGTCCTCGTCGTCATCATCGTCGTCATCATCGTCGGCCCGGTCGGTGATGCCGGCTCCATGATCGACCCGGTACTGGCTCCCGGTGTCGGCAGCCTCCGCCGTCAGGAGCAGACCTCCCGAGATAACCGCCAGCGCTAAGACGGCGCCAATAGGTAAGAATTGTATCTTCGCCGCCAAATCTTCTGCCATCCTCTTTAAACTAAAGCTTACCACGTAAAATATATACCTATAGAAGTGGAAGATCAGGTAAATGATAATGTCGAGCAAGGACCGGTGCGCAAGTATCCGGTAGGCTTTGTCGTCAAATTCATTATTCTCTGGCTCCTCTCCCTGCCCGTGATTGCCGCCGTGGCTCTGACGAGCGATATCAACTGGACCAGGCCCTACGTCGAGCGGGAGCTGGTCGACTTTCTCAAGCGCGATGTAACGCTGGGCGACCTGACCTGGAGCTTCGGCCACAACGGCATCAATTTCGAGACCACCTCGATCAGCATCAAAGACTTGAGCGGGCGTCCCTTTCTGGAATGCAAGCAAAGCCAGGTGGGAGTGTCCGTCCTGGCTCTGCTCCGGCGCAAGCTGGTAATCAAGCACCTGGACTTCGACAGCCCGGAGGTATGGCTGGTCAAGACCGGACCGAACAAGTGGAACTTCGACGACCTGCTGGTGGAAGGTCCCGAAATCCAGCTCGTCCAGGTCAATGAGGGACTGGCTCATATAGTCGACGCTACCAGAGACCCCGAATGGAAGAGTCCTTTCGATCTCGAGGCGGTAAAGCTCAACCTCAACTGGCCCAGGAAAGGTAAAAAGCTCCCCTTCTTCTTCGCCGCCCAGCGAAATCACCAGAAAAACGAGAAGAACGCGAGCTTCCGCTCCACTCTCACTGTGGAGGGGCTCGGTCAGGGCGAATTCGCCACCTGGGCGAAAAATCCCTACTCATTCAAAGTATCGGCTCGCCAGATCGATCCGAAAGAAGCTTTGACTCTGATTTCGATTCTCAGGGAAGACGGCAAAGCTCAGGCAGAAAGCGATATCTTCCAGGTAGAAGGGCTCATCAATGCCGACCTGGAAGGCGAAGGCACATTCGATAACGGCCTTGCCACCAGGATCGCGCTCAATATCGAGGGGCTCGGTCTTCGAAGCGGCAATCTCGGTCATATCGAAGCCGGCAAGACCTCGGGCTCGGCCCAGGTCAATGTCAGCGGCAAGACGGTCGCCTGGAAAGACTTCACAGTCAAGCTGCACGGCATCGAGCTCAAATCGACCGGCGAGCTCAGAGAGTGGCAGGCCGAGAAAAGCGACATTGCAGCCGAGGTCAAGGGTCATGTCCAGGACATCAAGAACCTCAAATTCATCATCGATCCTGTCAAAGATGCCAACAAGCCGCTCATGAGCGGAATCGCCGGCCAACTCATCGCCCAGGTCAACCCCTCCCGTCTTTCCGGAACCGCCAACCTCGAGATAAAGGTGAGCGGCACCACTGAGCACACCAGTATCGTCACCAATATCGACACCCAGAAGTTGCAGTTCAAAGACATCATCAAAGACGCCCGCAGCCAGATGCCACTGCTCTACATATTCGGCATCACGCCCGAGTCGAAGATTCGCGGTGACATCCGCATAGCCAACCAGAATCACATAGAGCTGGTAAACGGCGAGCTGACCAGCTCCACAGCCAGGATAAAGGCGAAAGGCGACATGGATCTGGTTAACAGCAAGGGCAAGATCGAGATCAAGGCCGAGTCGATCTCGCTCAAAGAGACGGGAATCAACCTCAGGGTCAACCGTAAGGAGCTTCGCAAAACATCCGACTATGCCGACACATCCGAGAAGTACGATCTCAACCTCGACGGCACCGCCACTGCCGATGCCACCATCATGACCAATGGCGACAATTTCAAGCTGACCGGTCTGGTCAATCTGATGAACGCCTCCATGTATCTCGGCGCCAACGGTCTCAAGCTGTCCAGCGTCAACGGCAGGATCGATCTGGACGGCAACAACCGGGGCGGCTCGTTGAAGATTAGCGGCATAAACGGCAACATGGGCGAAGGCAAGTTCGAGGTCGAAGGCTCGGCGACCTTCTCGGCTCGGCCCGATCTGAACATCGCTCTGCATGCCACCAGCTTCGACCTCAGGCACCTGAGCGGACTGGTGGACCTCTTCCGAATCGAGGTCCCCATCCTCGCCGAGCGTTATCTATACGGAAGCGTCAAAGACGTTCGCATGAAGATAACCGGCACGCCGGTGGAGCCCAAAGTCTTTTTCAGCGCCGTCCCGGACAACCTCTACTACAAGCCTCCGGGCATGGACAAGCCTCTGCGAGCCACATCCGGTCTCATCGTCTTCGCCGAGGATCAGCTGGTCATGCGAGACGTCAACCTGATCACCGGCACCAACCAGATCACCGTCACCGTCTCCATCGAGAATGTCTCCAAAGAAGCTCGTATCGCGAGAGTGAAAGCGAAGACCGAAGGCGTGGAGCTGGCTGAGCTTCATTATTATCTTTCCTCGGCCCTGATGCCGCGGCCGATTCGCAAAGCCTACCAGCAGATTCTCGATACTTACAAGATCTCCGGTCCATACGGGAAAGCCTATGGAGACATATTGTGCCTGATTAGGCCTGACGGGGACGTGGTCCTCGACGGAATCATCGGCTTTTTCAAGGTCGGCGCCGGGGTGTTTGATTTGCCGGTCAGCGATCTGGCAGGCATGATCGCCATCTCCGGAGCGGACCTGATGCTCAAGGATCTGCACGGCTCGGTCAATAAGAGCAATTTCTCGGTAGATGGGATTATCAAAAGCTACCGGAGCAAAGATCCGGGCTGGCAGACCGAGATGAAAGCCCGCCTGATGCCCCGGGAATTCGAGCGGGTCCTGGCTGTGATCAAAGACAAAGTCGACACCGGAGGCGTAACGATCAAGAGCAAAGGTCCGCTCTCGATACGTGCCAAGCTCAACGGCAATAAGACCAGGAACGATTTGAAGTTCTCCCTGGCATCGGACCGAGAGAACGGTCTGGTTATCGGGAGCCCCTTCGGGTCGATCAGCCAGCCTGCGGGACTTCCTCTCACCATCGACGCCTCCATAAAAGCCCGGAAGCCCGAGGTGAAGATCGAGGACATGCAGCTCCTCATGGCGGACACCATGATGTCGCTGAAGGGAAAATTGCTCTTCGACAAGACAAGGAACAGGCTCCAGAAAATCGACCTCACCTTCGGAGTGCCCCAGGAGGCATCACTGAAGACAGTAATCGAGATGATCCGTCCGGAACTGGCAAGCGGCATGAAAGGAACCATCCAGGGAAGTCTCACCGCCAGAGGCGATGTCACCAAACCCCTGCTCTCCGGCAAGATGCATCTCTACCGGGTGCATGCTCCGGCTCTGGCCATCGAAGGTCTCGATGGCATCATTGAAGGTCACGAGAATACAGACGATCCCGATGTCCTGACGAGCGCCAGAGTGCATGTGGACGACGCCAAGATCAAGAATCTCGTATTGCGCAATCTGGGAGCCGAGATCGATCTGTTGCCCGGGAAGGATCGCAACAAGCGAGGCAGGCTGGTGCTCAACAAGGGCAATGCCACTCTGGCCGGTGGTCAGCTCGACTTCAACGGCTGGATGGACATGGACGAGCACTCATATTATTTGAAAGCCTCAACCCACGACGTGTCCGCCCGCAAACTCTCAGAGAAGCTCCTGGGCAATCCCAGCGAGATCACCGGCGATTCCGAGTCGAGCATCGAGCTCAAAACCAGCGGCACCAGCCGGGAAGAGCTGGTGGAGAATCTGGAGGGCAGGGGTCATATCGAAGTGCATGATGGTGTGGTGGGAAGATTCGGTACCCTCCAGACCAGGCTCACCCAGTACAACCTGCTCACTCAGGGAATTTTCGGCTTCAATCTCAACAACCTGGTTCAGAGCGTCTGGCCGGTTCGTACCGGCGAGTTCAGCGAGCTCCGCAATGACTTCAGCATCCAGAGGGGAGTCATCCGGATCAGCGAATTGCGATTCGAAGGCGACGACATGAGGCTCTGGGGGGTCGGTGAGGCCAATCTTCCCGAGAACGTCATCAGTCTCGACATCGCCGGCAAGATCCCGAGGGTCACCAAGTCGATGCTTGGTGGCACCGTCGGTGACGTCTCGCGCAGTTTCACTCTCCAGCGCGCCTTCAAAATCGTCACTTTCGGAAAGCTCGAGAATCTCCCGACCCTGCCGGTCATCGGCGCCATCGCCACCGACAAGCCGCGCACTTTCACCTTCAAGGTCGACGCTCCGCTCGATCAACCGAAAGTCCTGGCCAAGTCCATCGAGAAGAACTTCAAATGGCTTCCCAACAAGCCTACCGCCACAGCCCACCCGGTGCCCGGAATCACCCAGTGAGCAGCTGAGACGTCCGACTTGTCAATTGCATTTATCAAGTAGATATGTATCATATCCACTATGGATACAACTGAATACACCGCATGCTCGGGCGATAAAGAAAGCCGCCCGGGCGTTACCGTCTCTTCGGTATCGATATCGCACCTGATACCGCCCGGAGGCGCCGCCTGCGGCCCGGAAATTATCAGCAGCTCCGTATCCATCAGCTCCGGAAGCCCCCAATCGGCGAAAGAGCGCGCCACCTCATCCGGTGCGGCCGATCTCACCGGGCACCTGAAGAGCTACCTTGAGCATGTCCGCCTGGAGCGAGGTCTCTCATCACATACGGTGGCAGCCTATTATCGCGATCTGGGAGCCTTCGTCAAGTGGCTGGGCAGCGCGGTAGCCGAGATGCCACGACATAGCGACATTACCCGCTACCTGGCGGTCCTGAAAGACAGGCACCAGAAGCCTGCCACCCTGGCCAGGGTCCTGGCCAGCCTGCGAGGCTGGTTTGGCTGGATGACCAGCACCGGCATTCTGCAAAGCGATCCAAGCGAGATCATCGCCAATCCCCAGCAGGGAAGGAAGCTCCCCACGGTACTCACCATAGACGAGGTGGAGAGGATGCTCGGAGCCTGTGAAACTCCCAGAGAAAGAGCAATCATCGAGCTTCTCTACGGCTGCGGACTGAGAGTCTCGGAGCTGGTGGGTCTCGATCTCGAAGACATATCCATGGAGCAAGGCTATGTGCGTTGCCTGGGCAAAGGCGACAAAGAAAGAGTGGTGCCGGTGGGAAGCCGGGCCCTGGAAGCGCTATCGAACTATCTCGACTGGCAGAGCCGCCGGGAGGTCCCCGGTCGCCCGGTCAAGCGCAAGCCCGGCCGCCCTCGAAAGAAACGGGTCGGGGGACGCAAGACCCGGACAGGGCTCACCGGCATCGAGCTCCCGGCGATCAAGAAAAATGGCTCCCCGGGCGAGGCTGTTTTCCGGGACTCCAGTGGCGGGCGCATAAACCGGACGGCTGTATGGCGGATTATGAAGCAGATCGCCGGGAAGGCGGGTGTAAGCCGCAATCTCTCGCCCCATACCCTGAGACACAGCTTCGCCACACACCTCATCGAGCGCGGCGCCGATCTGCGTTCGGTCCAGGAATTGCTCGGACACAGCAGCGTGGTGACCACCCAGCTCTATACCCATGTTTCCAGGAGCCACTTGAAACAGGCGTATCAAAGCGCTCAGCACCGCTTCGGCAACTCCGGCGGAGAGGCCTCGTAACAGATGTTCAAATTTTAATGGTGGGGCCGATACACCACAACCACGTATGAGTTACTTTATATGCGGTCATCGAACCACGACGCTTGTAGAGTCCTGGCAGTGTCCTGGGAATTCGGAACTCGGCCTATCGAGCAGCCTGAATCGCGAACCTGAGCCTCGGGCGACCGCAGACGTCGAAAGCAAGAAGTCTTCAGAAATGTGCAGGGAATCGGGGCAGGGTCCCCGAATTTGAGCAGTATCAAGGAAGGATTTAATGAGTAAAGTGAAAGGCACCAAGATCGCCCAGGCGGCCAAGGACCTCAATGTGACTTCGGTCACCATCAGACGCTATATCAGCGAGTTCAACATCGAAACCGCCACCGATCAGAATGGCATCAAGGTGCTTCCCGAGACCGCCATGGAAGAGCTGAAAGAGGTGCGCAGGCTGAAAGAAGAGGGTCTCACCAATCCCAAGGTCCTCGAGCATATCGAAGAACAGCGCACCAAAGGCGCCAAGGGTCCCAAGAAGAGCAAAGCCAAGGAAGAGACCGAAGAGAAAGAAGTAGCCGAAGAGAAGGCCGACAAAAAGCCGAGCCGCTCCCGCTCCAAATCGAAGTCCGAGAGTACCGCTACCCGCAGAAAGAGCCGCTCGAAGGTCGAGGAAGAAGAAGAAGAGCAAGCCGAGGAAGAGCAGGAAGAAGAAGTCCCTGCCGCCCCCAGGCGCGGCGCCCGGCGCAAGTCTGCTCGCTCGACAGAAGAAGAGCAGTCCGAAGACGAAGAAGATTCGGAAGATTCGGAAGATACGGAAGGCGAAGGCGGCGATGCCGGACAGGGAGAAGGAAGACTCAAGCATTCTCTCACCTGCCAGACTTGCGGCAAGACTTTCGAGCACCTCAACCCGAGACTGAGAGACTGCCTCGATTGCTATCGCTCCAAGCGCAAAGAGCGTCGTCGCGGCGGCGATCGCCACAAGAATGTCATCCAGCATCCCCTTGCCCAGCAAGTCGTCAGCAAGATGGCCAGCCAGCAACAGCAAAAGACCAGCGCCCCTGCCGAACCGCAGGCAGCCCCGGTCAGAGAGATTGCCAGACCGCAACCAGCGGTCCACGCAGTGGGAGTCACTCAGCCCATCATCGGCGGTCTCAAGACCAAGGTAAGAAGCTATCGCAAGGCCATCGAGGAGACGCGGCAGATCACCGGCTCTCTCAAGAGACGCCTGGAGCGCCCGGATCTTCCGGAAGGCGACCGCCGCTGGCTCGAGCAAATCTATGCCTACCAGCTCATCCTGCACCAGGGATGGCGGCATCTATCGGAGTACCGCTCCACCACCAATCAGCAATCGAAATCGGACGACTGATCAAAAAGGATCAGGAATCTTGGCAGCCGGATCATTACCAGGGTCGAAAACCCTGTTGGGATCCGCCTGTCCCCGGGCTGTGTCCCTTGTGATTCCCGGTGTCATTCCCGGTGTCATTCCCGGTGTCATTCCTGGTATCATTGCCGGTGTCATTGCCGGTGTCATTCCCGGTGCCGAACCCATGCCAGAATCAACCAGACCGGGCACATTTACCGGTGCCGCCTGCCCAGCCGGTCCCGGGGCGCTGGCTATCATGCTCGAGAGGTCCATGGTCCTGTTGACTCGAACAGCGACTCTCTGACCTGCTTCGATGAGAAACTCCTTGCCTCTCAGCCGGCGGTTCTGCACCCAGCCGATCCCGGAACCGAAAGAGCCGACCATGCCTTTCAACGATTGACCGTAATCGGACAGACCGAAACCTGCGAACTTGGTCTTGGGCTCGCTGAGTTGATCGTGAGCCGGGTTGTGATCGATGAGACCGAAGAACTTGGTGCTGCGACCGTCAGGAAAAACCAGGGTCTGCAGCGCTATCGTTACCCGACCGGGCATACCCATCCGCTGATTGGCAGCGGCGAAGGTCCCCACCACGGTACAGAGGATCCTGGCTCCGGGAGGGATTATCAACTGACCATTGTTGATATAGCCGTCCTCCAGAACGATAGAGAAGATATCGCCTCGCTCGCTCTTTTTGGAGCTCACACTGGTGTCCACCACCCCGGACAGGACCGTCCCCACAGGCACACGGTTGGCGCTGACACCCTTCCAGAAGGATGGCGAGAAGCCCTGAGCATAAGCGTTAGTCGCCCCGGCGCCGGGACTGCCCGGCAGTTTGCCTCCCGGTACATTACCCATAGACCCCGCCGGATGCCCGAGTTTGCCACCCCCGTACATCTGGGAGAAGCTCTCCAGGCTGGTGGGCGGCGGCTCCGGACGCTCGATCTGCCATTGATCCCGGGCCTCTGCCGGAAGCACCCCCAGGAGCACCGAAAACAGCAGTATAGCCAGGACTCTGGCGGTTTCGGGAGGCGCTCCGGGCAGGTATTGGCTGTTCATTTGATTAATTTTAATAGACCTTCTAATAGCAGTCTATGTGAAGAATACGCAGAGCCAGGCTCATTCGAGACAGCCAAAGCGTGCTAGAATCTCGCTTTGTTGCCAATTTTCAGGCGAGCCGGAAGCTAATCCGGTCTTGCTGGAGAGCGGCTCCAACAAATGGCTCCGCAAGCAAATGGTGCCACAAGAAAATACACCCTTGCCTGTCGGGTCTGCCGGCAGGACGCTATGACCGAAAGGGGAAAACCAGTGTCAGAAGCAAATCTAAAACTATACGAGACGATCTACATTGTCCGTCCCAACCTGGACGAAGACGGTGTGGACAAGACCATCGCAACGGTCGAGGAATTCCTGAAAGGTCAGGGAGCAATCATCGACCTTACCGATAAGAAAGGGCGCAAACGCCTGGCTTATGAAGTCAAGAAGATGAGAGACGGTTATTTCGTGCACTCGGTATTCCGGGCGCCGGCCGAATCGCTGGCACCGATCAAGAGAATGATGACTCTCTCCGAAGATGTCATCCGCTTCCTGATCGTGGCGATTCCGCCCATCGCGCTGGAAGCCAGTGCTCAACTCTAGGCAGGTAAAATAATGAGCTTAAGCAAAATCGTTGTATCGGGACAGGTAATCAAAAGTCCGGAGAAGCGTTTCACCCCTAACACGAACGTGGCTGTGACCGAATTTGCCATTGCGGTCGCTTCACCGCCGCGTCAGGGACAAAAGCAAGAGCCCACCGCCGTCAAGGTAATCGCCTGGCGCGAACTCGCCGAGCGTTGCGCTCAGGAGATCAAGAAAGGCGATATGGTTGCCGTTGACGGACGCCTGCAAATCAATAGTTTCACTACCTCGGACGGGCAGAGACGCAAAGATGTGGAAATCGACGCAGTAGCCGTCGAGAACCTCAGCAATTTGAGCGAGCCCAAAGGCGACCTGGCTCCCGCCGGTGTCGCTGCCGGCAGCTCCCAGGAAGACCTGGACGCCATCTTCGCCTCCGAAGACGAAATCCCGTTCTAACTCTCGAATTTTCAAAGGAATAAGTCATGCAAACAGAACAGAAAAGACCGATGAGAAGCCGTGGCGACGGTCCTCCCCGCCGCCGCAAGACCTGCAACTTCTGCGCCGACAAGGTCGAGTACATCGACTTCAAAGATCCCAACCGCCTCAAGAAATACATCACCGAGCGCGGCAAAATCCTCCCCCGCCGGATAAGCGGCAACTGCGCCGTGCACCAGCGCGGTCTCACCGTGGCCATCAAGAGAGCCCGGGATATCGCCCTGATGCCCTACATGGCCGAGGGTTAAAAAGGTACTGACAAAACCGGGCAACTCCGCTTGCCATGGGGCTGCCCGGTTTAGTTGCCTTATTCATCCTATAGTTAGTGACTAATATGTTGTAGAATCTGCAGGTACTACAACCCCTGGGTATAACAATACCTGTGGTTCATGTAAAAATACCTGTACGTGCCGAAGTGGTGAAATTGGCAAACACGCTACGTTCAGGGCGTAGTGAGCGCTTAGCTCTTGTGGGTTCAAGTCCCACCTTCGGCAGTTTTTTTCCATACCGTGTCATACACAAGAGGTGCCTTTGGTTATAGATCCCAGACGACAAGATTCCAGGCGTGAGCTGCCGATGATCAACGATCGCATCAAAGTTCGAGAGGTAAGGCTCATAGACGACGAAGGAAATCAGGTCGGGATTGTGCCAACCAAAGACGCCCTGGAGCGAGCCCGGGAAAAGGGGCTCGACCTCCTCATCGTGCAGCAGGACGCCAACCCGCCGGTGGCGAAGATCCTGGACTACGGTCGTTACAAGTTCGAGCTCGACAAAAAAGCCAAAGAAGCGCGCAAGAAGCAGGCAAACGCCGATGTCAAAGAAATCAAGATGCGCTACAAGATCGAGGATCACGACTACCAGGTAAAGCTGCGTAAAGCCAAAGAGTTCCTTAATCACGGGGATAAGGTAAAAGTCCTGACCATGCTCAGGGGGCGCGAAATGCAGCACAGCGACATGGCTGTGGACCTCATGAACCGTTTCGCCGATGAGTTAAAAGATTTAGGAACTCTTGACAGAGCGCCCAGACTCGAGGGCAGGAATGTTATTATGATTCTTTCGCCTGGCGCTACCAAGCGATAAGGCGAGAGTTCACGCGTGTTTCGATTTGCTCGCTCCCGATCGAGGGGTCGGGCATTAAGGGTTCTAAATCATGCCTAAGATGAAAACCAACAAGGCGGCTGCTCGCCGCTTCAAGATCACCGCCACCGGCAAGGTCTTGAGAAAACAATCCGGAACCCGCCACATCAACGAGTGGATGGCGCCTAAAGTGAAGCGCAATCTGCGTGGCTGGACCGAGCTGGATAAGGACGTCAAACAGCACATCCTTGAAATGTTCCCCTATCGCAAGTATCTGAGATAGGCGAATAAGACTCTACGGCGTTTTGTCCAAGGGAAGCTCCTCCCCGCCCACAGACGCCTGATCAATCATCTACGAAGAAGGAGAATGAGATGGCCAGAGTAAAACGCGGCAACGTGCTGCAGAAGCGCCACAAGAAGATCCTCAAGTACGCAAGAGGCTTCCGGGGCAGCAACTCCAGACTGTTTATCGCCGCCAACCAGACAATCATGAAGGCATGGAAAAATGCCTTCCGCGACAGACGCAAGCGCAAGCGGGTCTTCCGCCGGCTCTGGATCACCAGGATCAATGCCGCCTGCCGTAGCCAGGGTCTCAAATACAATCAGTTCATCAACGCCCTGGGCAAAGCCAATGTCGAAGTGAACCGCAAGCTCCTCGCCGAGCTCGCCGTCCACGACAAAGAAGCTTTCACCAAACTGGTGGAAATGGCCAAAGCCAATATCGCCTGAGCGTGAACATAATCCCCATAGAAAGCACCACCAATCCGCTGGTCAAGCGAATACGGGGGTTGAGTAACAGAGCAGCCCGGAGAAAATCCGGGCTCTTTCTCATTGAAGGCGTCAAAGTCATCGAAGAAGCCCTGGCCCGGGGCGCCGGCATCGAAGACCTGGTGGTGAGCAAGACCTATCTCGAATCCGGCGACCACCAGATCCTCAAAGACGCGCAGCGGGTGTTTCTATTGAACGACAAGCTCTTCGCCGAGCTCACCGACACCGAGACCCCCCAGGGAGTGCTCGCCATCGCCCGCATGCACCAGTGCCGGGAGGACGATCTTTTCAAGGGTGCCACACCGCTGGTGGTGATCCTCGATCGGATCCAGGACCCTGGCAACCTCGGCACCATATTCAGGACCGCCCTGGCATTCGGAGCAAGCGGTCTCATTCTCAGCCACGGAACGGTGGATCCCTATAACTCCAAAGTGGTCAGGGCCGCCTCCGGCGCTCTCTTCGCCATGCCCTTCCTGAGCGGTATGGGGCTGGACGAAGCCATGGAGCTCGTGCGCGAGCGGGGTCTCAAAGTGGTGGCACTGACGGCGCCTGCCAACAAAACAATTAGCGAGCTGGACTTGAGCGGTCCCACCGCTTTCATTCTCGGCAACGAAGGTCAGGGCATCGACAAAGACGCCATGGGCGCCGCAGACGATACAGCCATGATCGAAATCAGCAAGGAAAGCGAATCCCTCAATGTCGCCATCGCCACTTCGGTGGCGCTCTACGAAGCCCGCTCCCAGCGGCAATAGAATCGGCCCCCGATAGAATCTCGCGATACTGCCACAGAATCGTCATTGTTCAGTCACCGTTTCGACACAAGTCCGGATTATAGTGATTCTTGTCAGCCATACTGATGCCCTTGACGCAAACAACTGGCCCATTCTGCTTGCGTCTAGCCCATACAAAGAGACCTGGTTTTTGCCCGAAACCGGGTCTCTTGCCTTTTTCAGAACGAACAGAAACCCGGCCCTCGCGAGTGCGGTGACCGGGTTTCTGCGGATTGCGCAGGAGTAACAAAGCGAAGTCAGTTACTGGCGCGAGTCAAATCTGTTCTGTCAAACCAGAGCCGCAGCCGGCTCACGGGAAGCGAACTGCTCTTCTTCGGTGGAGCCGGTGAGAGCAGCAGTGGATGCTTTGCCGCCGCTTACCGAGGTGAGCACTTTGTCGAAATAACCGGTGCCCACTTCCCGCTGGTGGCGGACTGCGGTATAACCCTTTTCCTGGCTCTTGAACTCTTCTTCCTGGAGGCGGACATAAGCAGCCATGCCTTCCCGGGCGAAGCCGCGTGCGAGCTCGAAAGAGCTGTGGTTGACGGAGTGCCAGCCGGCCAGGGTGATGAACTGGTATTTGAAGCCCAGAGCACCGAGTTGCTCGTTGAACGTGGCGATGGTGGCATCGTCGAGATGCTGCTTCCAGTTGAAGGAAGGCGAGCAGTTATAAGCCAGGAGCTTGCCGGGGAACCTGGCATGAATCGCCTCGGCGAAAGCTTTTGCTTCTTCGAGATCGGGCTTGCTGCACTCGAACCAGAGCACATCGGCATAAGGCGCATAAGCAAGGGCACGAGCAATGGCGGACTCGATCCCGTGGCTTACCCGGAAATATCCTTCGGCGGTGCGCTCACCGGTGGTGAAGGCACGATCGCCTTCATCGATATCGGAGGTTAGAAGAGTGGCATCCAGGGCATCGGTGCGGGCGATGATCAGAGTCGGCACATCGAGCACGTCGGCAGCCAGGCGGGCGGCAGCGAGAGTGCGGACGAACTGCGAGGTAGGGACCAGGACTTTGCCGCCCAGGTGACCGCATTTCTTCTCGGCAGCGAGTTGATCTTCGAAATGCACGGCGCTGGCGCCGGCTTCGATCATGCTCTTCATCAGCTCGAAGGCATGCACCGAGCCGCCGAATCCGGCTTCGGCATCAGCCACGATGGGGACGAACCAGTCTCTCTGGGACTCGCCTTCGCTCGACTCGATCTGGTCGGCGCGCATCAGGGCATTGTTCAATCTCTTCACCAGCATCGGTGCGCTGTTGCTCGGATAGAGGCTCTGATCGGGATAGGTCTGGCCGGACATATTGGCGTCGGCAGCCACCTGCCAGCCGCTGAGATAGATGGACTTCATGCCGGCTTTCACCATCTGCACGGCCTGGGAGCCGTTAAGAGCACCGAGTCCGGTGATATAAGGCTCATTGTGGAGAAGATTCCATAGGCGCCTGGCGCCGAGCTGGGCGAGGGTGAACTCGACTTTCACAGACGATCTGAGCTTGACCACATCCTCGGCGGTGAAGTCGCGTTTGATCCCGCGCCATCTCTCGTCCTGGGACCAGGCTTTGAACAGTTCCTGAACTTGCTCTGCTTTAGACTTGTGCATCCTTCTATCTCCTTAGTTAAGATTCAATGTAAGTTCCGGCGGGAATGGTGAGGAATTCGACGAACTCATCGGCAAGGACCAGCTCGTCGAGGATCCGGGAAGCATCGTCGAAACGATTGTCCGGAGCAGCTTTTTTGAGCCTCTCGAGAATTGCTTCTTTCAACTCTGTGTATAGCTCTCTGGTGACCGGGGTGCCGTCGTGCATATGAGCAGAGACATTGATCCACTGCCAGAGCTGCGAGCGGGAGATCTCGGCGGTGGCGGCGTCTTCCATGAGGTTATAGATAGCAACGGCGCCGGAGCCTTTGAGCCAGGCTTCGATGTACTGGAGAGCGACATCGATATTGTTGACCAGGCCCTCCCGGGTGATCTTGGCTTCCCCGATTGCCGGGGAGAGCAGATAAGAAGCCACCGGTTTGACGTCTTCACGCAGGACGTCTTTCTGATGGGATCGGCCCTGGAGCTTCTCGTCGAAGACCGCTCTGGCTACAGGCACCAGGTCCGGATGGGCGACCCAGGTGCCGTCGAAGCCATCGGTGGCTTCTCTGAGCTTGTCTTCCCGCACTTTCGCGAAGGCGGTCTCATTCACTTTGGCGTCTTTGCGACTCGGAATGAAAGCAGCCATGCCTCCGATAGCATGGGCACCGCGCCGGTGGCAGGTCTTCACCAGGAGCTGGGCATAAGCTCTCATGAAAGGCACCGCCATGGTCACCTGGGCCCGGTCTGGCAGACAGAACTCGGCATGCTTGCCGAGCTTCTTGATCATCGAGAAGATATAGTCCCAGCGCCCGGCGTTGAGCCCCGAGGCATGCTCTTTGAGCTCGAAGAGAATCTCATCCATCTCGAAAGCAGCCAGTATAGTCTCGATGAGGACAGTAGCGCGGATGGTGCCGCGCGGGATCTCGAGATAGTCCTGGGCGAAGTTGAAAACATCGTTCCAGAGCCGGGCTTCGTGGTAGCTCTCGAGCTTGGGGAGATAGAAATAAGGACCGCTCTCCCGGCTCATGAGCTCCCGGGCATTGTGGAAGAAATAAAGACCGAAGTCGAAAAGGCTGGCGGCTACCGGTTCGCCTTTCACTCTCACATGGCTCTCGCAGAGATGCCAGCCCCGGGGACGAACCACGAGAGTGGCAATCTCTCTCTTGAGCTCATAGGATTTGCCTTCCGGGCTCTTGAAAGAAAGAGTCCGCCGGACCGCTTCCATGAGATTGAGCTGTCCTTCCACCACATTGGTCCAGGTGGGGGAGAGCGAATCTTCGAGGTCTGCCATGAAGACTTTCGCTCCGCAGTTGAGAGCGTTGATCATCATCTTGCGCTCCACCGGTCCGGTAATCTCGACACGGCGGTCCTCGAGGTCTGCAGGCGCCGGCGCTACAGTCCACTCGCCTTCACGAACGTTGGTAGTACGCATCGAGAAATCCGGAAGGAGCCCGCTATCGAGAGCCTTCTGGCGCTCGCTCCGGCGTGCCAGGAGCTCCTGGCGCCGGGGCTCGAACTTCTCGACGAGGGCGGCTACGAAATCGAGAGCTTCCGGGGTAAGTACTTTCTTGCCGGCTTCCGAAATCGCGCCTTTGACTTCTACTTTATCTATCACAGTCTTATTGATGGTCATCATGGAGCTTCGCCTCCTGTACAGGTGAGGACTCCACAGGGTTGCATCAATCCAGCTGCAATCCCCTTTTACTTCTTCTCTCACCGTGGGAATATATTGATATATTGACATAGATAAATCAATACATCAATCTTTTAATTTTGCCCCTATTGCTAAAACAGACCCCCCGGTGATAGCGCTTATAGACGGAATGAATCCTATTTATATGAATCCACCTGATAAACTGTTCTGGTTGTGACCGAATCGGAAAAACTACTGACAGGCACGCAGGCTGCTGAATTTCTCGGCGTCAAGCCCGCCACGCTCTATGCCTATGTGAGCCGGGGGATGCTCGATAGCGTCCCGGGGCTCACCGCCAGGCAGAGAAGTTATCGTCTCAGCGACCTTATCCGGCTGCGCCAGTCTAATAGAGGCTACAAAGCCTCGGACAGCGAAGACTCGACCTGGACCGGTCCGGTGATCAAATCGGCAATCACAGAAATCCGCGACGACGGTCATTACTATAGAGGCGTGAGCGCCATCGAGCTAGCCAAAAACGGCACTGCTTTCGAGGATGTGGCAGAGCTCCTCTGGGAAACGAATGGAGACATCGAGAGCTGGCAGGGGCAAGAGCCATTGCCGATACCGGCTCATCTCGCCGACGCGGCGGCCGAGGTTGATTCGCTCGATCTGTTGAAAGGCCTTCTGGTGTCAGCCGAGATGTCCGATCCGGTTCCGGGAAGACTCACGGCAGACAGTATCTTCGAGACGGCACGCCGGCTCATCGTCACCATGCCCCGGGCCATCGTCACCGACCGGGGGCAAGATTTTCCTGCAACCACAAGCATCGCTGAAAACGTTCTTTTCGCACTCACCGGGGACAGCTCGAAAGAGAAAGCCAGCCTGGTCAATTGCGCCCTGGTTCTCTGCGCCGACCACGAGCTCAATGCCTCGGCTCTGGCAGCACGCATTGCAGCGTCCTGCGACGCCTCCCTCTATTCATGCCTGCTCAGCGCCCTCTCGACTTTCAGCGGCACTTCGCACGGATCGGCAAGCCGCCGGGCCGAAGACATCGTCGGCAGCTCCCTGAAATTCGACACAACCAGAGCATGGCTCAATGATTATCTGAGAAAGTTCGAGCACATCCCCGGCTTCGGCACTGAGCTCTACAGCGGAGGCGACCCCCGGGCAAGACTGCTTATCGAGATGGCGCACTCCGCCTCGGATAGAGACCCGCGTCTGGCCAGGCTCGAAGAGATAGTCGCCTGCATCCGCGAGCTTCTCGGTCTCGAGCCCAATCTCGATTTCGGACTGGCAGCCATGTCCTATGCACTGCATCTGCCACCAGGATCCGGCACCACTATATTTGCCGTCAGCCGCACCGCCGGCTGGATCGCGCATGCCGCCGAGCAACGCAGCTATGGCGGCAGCATCCGACCGCGCGCCCGTTATATCGGCAAAGCATAACGGCAAGCCGATTCTTAATCCGGAGTAAAGGAAACTTCTACCCGCCATGGGGACCACTATGATGGTCTTAAGTCTTCTCCTGCCACGAAACCGGCTCGTCAGTCCCGGGATGCTATTCTCATGTATACGGACAATTTTCTCGCGCTTCATATCGTCGGCTTGTTCATCACCTGCTACTGCCTTTTCGAGGCCTGGCAGGGGCGCCTCTACGAGCGCTCCGGCAACATCGATTTCAAAGATGCGCCACTATTCTTCGCCCTGATGAGCGGAATGCGGCTGGGCATCGGAGTGATACTCATACTGGACTTCAATGTCGTCAGCAAGCTCGGTCGCCTGGGCGTTATTCCCCTGGGTCTTGTCTGTGCCACGGTCATGTATCTGCTCGCGAAATTCTTCCATGCCCTCAAGACTCGCAGAGAAGATTCGAGACTTTTTCTAAGAAACTGGGAAGAGGGAGCCGTACACCTGGGACCCACGCCTCTTGCGGTCCTGCTTCTCATGCTGCTCTGGCTGGGTCTTGCGGCCATGAGCCCGATGCTCTTCGCCGACCTGGCGAGACCGGAGTTGACCGAGCACTACATGAAGCTCCTGGTCACATCCCTTATCTCTGCAATCCTCTGGGTATCCATCGGTGCGTCTTTCCTGCTTCCATACAGGGCATCGATTGATGGCAGCATACTCCGCCTGCGATCCCTGATAGGAACTACCGAGATCCCGCTATCGAGCGTCATCTCCGTGGAAAAGACATTCCTCGCCCTGGACTTCATCACCGCCGGCAGACGATATCGTCTGATCGACGGCTTCACCGACAGCCCCGAGCACAGAGCGAAAACCGGCATCTTCATCACACGCCTGATTCATGCCTCGGGCAGACAGATCAAGTAGTGGAGACTTCCTCATGTATTCGGACAATTCTCAAGCGATTCATCTTCTCGGCTTCATGCTCGTCGGCTTCTCTCTCTTTGAAGCATGGAAAGGGAAGCTTTACGGCAATCAAGGTCAGACAGAATTCGACAGAGAGCCCCTTCGCTTCGCCGCAGGGGGTGGGTTGCAGCTTGCCATCGGCATCCTGATCACCCTGGACACGAACTGGACAAAAAGCCTGAACTCTCAAACGTCGATCGTCTTCTTGCTGCTCTTGAGCTTCGTTTGCACCATTCTCTTCGTGACAGCCTCAATTATCGCTTCGCATCTGAGAAGGCGATTGCTGAAAGTGTCACAAGACACCGAGACCCGGGCAATTTGATCAATTAATAACATAGCCTGTCCGGTGCCCCGGGAGTTGTTACAATATCCCGGTAACAGGCGGCTCATGTACTTTTGCCCTGATGGAAGATTTCACCCCGAGAGAAACAGCCGAACTGGGCTCGATGGAGCCCGGGCCGGAAGTACGTGAAACAAAAGACCTCCTTCCCTCCACCGGCAACGGCGGTCCCCCCGAAAAGCGTCCTGCCACGACTTACGCCGGAATCGAAGAAGATGACGACGACGAGACGTCCATGACCCTCTTCGAGCATCTCGACGAGCTGCGCTCCAGGCTCTTCCGTTCCATCGCTTATATCACCGTCGCCTTTTTCATCTCGCTCTTCTTCTGCAAAGACATCATGCGCTTTCTGCAAAAGCCGGCAGGGGACATAACCTTCCAGGCTCTTTCAATAGAAGAGCCGATTATGGTTTTCTTCAAAGTCGCTTTCTACACCGGTCTTGTCATCGCCTCGCCTTTAGTGCTCCTGGAAGTAGCGCGCTTCGTAGGACCCGGTCTGACTCGCAAGGAGAAGCAGATAGTCACCCCGGCTCTGGTGGGCGGTCCCCTCCTGTTCGTAGCCGGTGCGGCTTTCGCGTATTTCATGCTCCTTCCCCCGATGCTCCATTTCTTCAGCAGTTTCGGTCAGGGAGTGACACCCATCAACCAGCGCCTGGACTTCTATATGACTCTGGTGTCGAGCATCATGCTCTATATGGGCCTCTGCTTCCAGCTTCCCATCGTGCTTTTCGCCCTGTCCTTCACAGGACTCGTCAATTCTAACCAGCTTATCAAAATCTGGCGCTATGCCGTCCTCGCTTCCTCGGTGGTGGCCATGCTGATCACTCCCGATCCCACGGCTTTCTCCATGCTCCTGGTCATGGGAGCGCTGATCGGTCTCTATTCGATCACCATAGTCCTGTTGAAGCTCTTCGGCAGGTAGTCGCATCATGGAGTTTCTGACCAGGAGCCAGGACTTCCAGATAATCCTCTGGATACCGCTTGCCCTGATTACTTTGAAAGGTCTCAAAGACGAATGGCGAAAGCTCTGGGACAACGATCTGACCCTCGCCGATCGAAAGACTCTCTGGCGGCTCAATATTCTGTTCTTGCTACCAGTGACGGTGCTGGTGCATGAGCTCGGTCATGCCATCGCCACCATCGCATTCGGGGGCACCGTCGAAGAGCTCCATTTCGGAATCTGGTGGGGCTATGTCACGCCCCACGGCAACTTCAGCCCCATGCAAGACCTGATTATCGCCCTTGCCGGCAGCGTCGTGCAGACGGTTACAGGCATCCTCACCCTGGCGGCGGCCCTCTTCGTCAGCTCACCACCGGTGGTGACGCTGCTTGTCTATGCAGGAATGTCCTCCATCGCCAGCACCATGATCATCTATCCGCTCATGTCCGCTGCCGGCGCCTACGGCGACTGGGTAGCTATATATGGAAGCAGCGAGAAAAGCGCCGTCACAGCCGTGGCGATTTGCCACATTATCCTGATCGGTCTTTTCTTCTTCGCCGTCTTCAGCAAACCTACCAGGGTCTGGTACACCGGCAAGACCAGACCGAAGTGGCGCAAAGATTACCGGGCGGCTCTCGAGCGCGTGGCGAAAGAGCCCAGCGCTATCAATTATTTGAATCTGGCCTGGTCCTATTATCTGGTGGACATGAAAGCCCAGTGTCGCAAGACCATTGCCATCGTCGAGACGAAAGACCCGAAACTGGTGGAGCGCTGGTTTCTGGTGGGCTGCCTGGAGCGCAACTCGGGCAATATCGACCGGGCTGTGGAAAGCTTCGAAAAGATAGTGAGAGCGCCCAATGCAGACGACGTGGTCCGGGTTCGAGCCCTCATGGCCGAGGGGCATTGCTTATCGGACAAAGCCGACTTCGACTGCCAGGACGGCAAGACTGACAAAAACGCCGCTTATGCCCGTCCCCTGGCGATTTTCGAGGAAGCCGCCACCCTCAAGCCCGAGCTGGCGGACCCTTTATTTTTCAAGGCCTCTGTCCTTAATAAAGTAGAACTTCACAAAGATGCCGAGAAACTTCTGAAAAGCCTGGATCAATACCAGTGGCTCGATCCGACTCTCAAGGCTTCGGTTCCCTTCGAATTGAAGGTTGCCAGGAAGTCCGAAAGCGGCAATGAATAATTTTCTCTCAGGCTTATCAAGGATCGCGACCATATAATGTCAAGCCATTACAAACGGTTGCCCCTTTTGAAATTGCATTAATATGCCTGACAACCCAAATACCGTCTATCTCTGGTGTGTATCCGGAATAGCGATTCTGGTGGCTCTCAACACCGTAATCCGGCTTATTTCTGAGCGCTATCGATTCCCCAAAGACGACCTCAGCGACGACGATCGCGGTCTCATCTGGCGAGCGGTGGTCTTCCTCGTCTACCCCTGCCTGGTCCTCCTGGAGCTCCGCGCTACCATCGTGGGCACCGAGCTTCTCTCGGGCAGTGTGGACAACTGGACCTATGGCTTCCTCTGGTATGAGGTGGTGCCCTCCTCCATCACAAGGAATCTCCTTATCCCGGCTCTTTTCAGCGGCGAGCTGGCGATTCTCCTGCTCACGATCCTCATAGTACCGGTGCTCTTTTTCCGCCCGCACCCTTTCATGTCTACCCTGATCGGCTATTCCGCCACCTTCGTGATGAGCGTCAACCTCATCATCGAGCCCCTTCTATCATTCACCGGGCTGGGAGGCAACAAGTGGACCCTCGCTCTCGAGTCCGGAACCACGGAGCAGATTCTGCCCCTGGTTCTCGGTCATCTGGTTCTGGCTGGCGCCTTTATATTGATAGTACGGAACAGTCATATTCGTATGTGGTTCTCGGCGCTTTCCCGCCCCGAGGCCAGCGACATGCTCAAACAAGCCATAGACGAGTATCGGTCTTTCAACAATCAGAATGCCAATGACGAGACTGCCCGCATAACCTGCCGTCTCGGTCTTCTCTACGACCGTGCAGGACTCAAGCGACAATCCAAGAAGCAACTCAAGCTCCTGGAGCGTCGTTGGGCCGACTCGATCTACACGGCTTTCCTGAAAGCCATGGTGGCATATCGTCACTGCCGGTTCGAGGACGCCCGGGCTTACTTCGTGGTGGCATCGGATTACCCGGGAGTAGGCGAAGCCCTGAAAGCGAGCCTGCTTGCGGCTGCCGGCTGTGCTGCTTTCGCTCACGGCGATGCCGTGGGCGCCCTCAATCTCGCCGAGCGAGCCCTGGAGTTCGACGACGACTCTCTGGTGGCGAGGATGGTGAAAGTCGACGCATATCTCAAGATCGGCAGAAAAGAGCAAGCCGCCGACGAGATACTGATTGCGATACATTCTGGTCTTACCCTGGACCTGGAAAATAAGGTGCCCCTGGATCTGGAAAAAACCTTCAATGCCATCGCCTCGATAGACGAGACACAGCCGGTGGCGAGGGCTCTTTCGGCGATAAGCAAAAATTAAGCCGCTGGTCGGGACACGTTCTATGTATGCAAAAAAAATGAGGAAGGGACAAGTTGTTGCCGGAGAGGCAAGTCAATACGTAGTTTCCTCATTTCTGACCGCAAATGCGCGATGGTTTGCGCATTTTGCCCATTTCATATGAGGTAACCTCCGGACTATCATTCTCCCTGTGATAGGACTAAGATTGGGTCATGCTCGGCAAATTGAACCTCAGCCTCAATATTCGCGCCAGGATGCTTCTGCTGTGTCTGGGCGTCGCCCTGCCCCTTCTCGCTATCGGCAGCTTTTCACTCTGGAAGCAGTACGGCACCCTCAAGGACGAGTCCAAGCGAGCGACGGGCTTTCAGGCCGCCATCGCTTCTCGCACCCTCAATCAGTGGACTCTGTCCCAGCTTCGCTCCGTTCAAGCTCTCTCCAATCTGCCCCGTCTGGTCGGGCACGATGCCGGGAATCTGGACGAGATTCTGGAGACGGCGCTCGCTTCGCACCAGCGCGACTGGAACGAGATCGCCCTTATAGATAGGAACGGCATTCCCGTATCGGTGAAAGCCAATCAGGGCGAATCAATAAAATCGGCATCCGCCGGTTTTCTCGATCGAGATCTATTGAAGAGAGCGGCCGAGTACAGACATGCCGTACTTTCCGATTTCATCCGCTCGCCCTGGACAGAGAAGCCGGGGCTCTTCGCTATCTCGCCGGTCAGCGAGGACGGTCAGCTAACCGGATTTCTAGTGGCAGGCATCAAACCCGATGCCGTCCTTTCTGTTTTCAACGGTCTCTCCAAACAACACGGCACGGTAATCACCGTGGTGGACAGCGCTCATCGAGTGGTGGCTCGCACCCTGGAGAATGAATACTGGGCAGGCAAAGACTTCAGCCATTCGCGCTGTGTCGAGGCTGCCGCCAGAGCCGACTCCGGCAGTATAGAGACTGTCGGCATAGCCGATCCCACCCCTCGAGCCTATGCCTTCGAGAAGGCCGATCCCAACGGTTGGCTGGTCATCGTCGGGGTGCCGACCAACACCATATACGGCGGCGCCTATCAATGGTTCACTCTTCTGATCGCCCTCTCCCTGGGAGCTATCGCTGTATCCCTGGTGCTGGCCTACCTGGTCACCAACCATTTCACCAGGACTATCAATATCCTGGTGAAAGAAGCCCTGGCGGTAGGCAAAGGCGACTTCACCAAGCGTGTCAATGTCTCTGCCCGTGACGAGCTCGGCACCCTCGCCCGGGCTTTCAATACCATGGCAGAGATGCTGCTTTTCGACAAAGAGCAGAAGAATATGGTCCAGCGCATCTCGCTATCGGTAAGACAGTCACTCAATCTCAACGACATCCTCAATACCGCCGTCAAAGAGCTCGGCGAGAATCTCCACGCCAGCCGCTGCTGCCTGGCGCTCCTCGACACCCACGGCACCATCGCCACCTATGACGACGAGCTGGTCTTCGACTATGTCTGGTGCGACGAGAGCAGAGGCGGCGATCAGCTTCGCACCCGCTGCGTTCCCATCACCGGTAACAGCGCCCTCAAGACGATTCTGGACCAGGGCACCACGATGTCCCTTGATGTCCTGGATGATCGATCTTCGCCTATATTCGACGACGACAAGCTGGCTGCCGACGACTGGAAATCAATCAAGTCGCTTATCGCCTGCCCGATCAGCACCAGCCAGGGAGTGCTGGGCATGATCCTGGTGCACCAGTGCGATCGCCGCCGAATCTGGTCGCCTTACGAGCTCGAGCTCGTCGAGGCAGTCGCCGGTCAGGTGACCGTAGCGATGGAGCACGCTCGCCTCTATGACCGCACCAAGCGCATGGCTGAGCAAGAGATGCTGATCAATCACATCGTCCGCTCCGTGCGAGGCTCGCTGGATCTCGACACCATCCTCGGTACCGTCACCAGGGAGCTTCTCCACGCAGTCCGCGTCGACCGGGTGCAGATCGTCCAGCCCCGCTCCGAAGACCCGCTGGTGGTCACCCACGAATATACGATTCAGGGCTATGAAAAATGCGTGGACCTGTGCATGTACCCGGAGAACATGGACTTCTCGCCGGCAGAAAGACGCAGACGCCCGAGCGGCATTCGTAACACCGTCCTTGGTATCAACCTCGACGGTCTCATCGACGGAGAAGACAACGAAGAAGCGCCGGACAAAGACACCGAATCGCTTCTCGCCGATCAGGCGACCACTATGCACGAGGCGCCCATCGCGGTGATCAACGACACCGGCAAGGACAGCCGCTGCATTCCTTTCAAAGCTTTTCTAGATACCGTCAATTCCAGGGCTCTTATCGCAGCTCCCCTGCTGCATGAGAATCGCCTGGTCGGGCTTCTTATCGTGCACCAGTGCGCCAGCACCCGCGAATGGAACACCAGCGATGTGCAGCTTGTCACCTCCATCGCCAACCACCTGGCCATCGCGGTCACCCACGCCCAGCTCTACGCCCAGGTCAGGCACCAGGCCATTACCGACGGTCTCACCGGTCTCTACAATCATGTCTACTTCAAGAATCGTCTCGAAGAAGAGCTCCGGATGGCAGACAGGAAAGGAACATCCTGCTCGCTCATTATGATCGACCTGGACAAGCTCAAATATATCAACGACAACTACGGTCACCCGGTAGGCGACGCCGCCATCCGCCAGGTAGCCAGCATCCTCAAGACCGTCTTGCGGAGCGGCGACACGGCAGCGCGCTACGGTGGCGAAGAATTCGCCGTCATCCTGCCCGAGACTTCGCTTCTCGAAGCAGCTCTGATCGCCGACCGTCTCTGCACCAGAATCAGGAGCTCCCAGGTTCCCGGTCTCGGTCAGATCACAGCATCGCTTGGCGCCTCCTCTTATCCCAAGCAAGCCCGCACCCCCGAAGAGCTCATAAACAACGCCGACAAGGCACTCTATCTGGCCAAGAATGGCGGCCGAGATCAGGCACGCATCTACGAAGAGCCCGAGACCATAGATTTTCCTGCCGAAATCGGACCTGCCGAGTTGGGACCCGCCGAGCTCGGACCCGGAAAGACATCCTTCGCGCCGGACGAGGCGAGGTCTCAATCCCACCAGTAGCATGCCCAGGCTAGTCCTATTCGACATAGACGAGACCATGATCTCCTCCGACGGAGCCGGCAGGCGGGCTATCGGCAAGGCTCTTGCCCGGATGTTCGGTGTCGAGCCCGGCTCGATCAATGTCTCCATGTCCGGCAAGACCGATCCGCAAATACTGCGCGAGATCCTGAAGGCGGCCGGTATGGAGCAAGACGAGATCGATTCCAGGCTGGACGAGATCCTCGATATCTATATATCGTTGCTCCAGCATGAGATCGAGAACTCCGGTCATTACATCATCCACACCGGAGTCCCTGAGATCCTCGACGAGCTGCACCGGCACAGCGACGCTCATCTCGGTCTTCTCACCGGCAATATCGAGACGGGCGCCCGGATGAAACTCAATCGCTTCGATCTGAACGGATTCTTCCCCATCGGCGCCTACGGTTCGGATTCGGCAAACCGTATGGACCTTCCCGAGATCGCAAGCGGTCGCGGGAGCAAGCATTACCAGATTGATTTTCATCCCGAAGAAGTGGTGATCATCGGGGACAGCATCTATGACGTGCTATGCGCCAAGGGATATGGAGCCCGGAGCATCGCCGTCAACACCGGGGTGACCAGCCTGACCGCCCTGGAGGAGCAGGAGCCCGATTATCTTTTCGCCAATCTGAGCGACACTGCCAGGGTTCTCGAAGCGATTTTGGATTGAGCGGAAACATAATCGTTCCCCCGGCGTCTTACTTGGTATTGAACACAGGGTTTTGCCCCCGCGTCCGACAACGCGAACGTGCCACCAAGAACGTCAGCAATGGCTTTGCAGGTCCTCCGCAACGCCGCTGGCGTTCTTGTCGTGTCATAAAAGGTTATCGCCGGGCGCCCCGTGGTATGAAACGGGAAGCGCAGACAGGCACGCCCTCAGGATGGTAGAGATGTCCTCCGATCTGGAGCTCTCGGTCAGTTATAAAACGCTTCCCACCCGGGTCGGGTTCACAATCATGTGTGCCCTGCTTCCCGTCTGGGCCCTCATGGCGCCCATTCTCCTGGGACTCTTCATCGGCTATATCACCCAGCATCCGGAGAACGCCAGCTCCTGGGCCACCGCCATCATCTGTCTCGGTCTACTCTCGATCTATATCGGCGGCGTCCTGCTAACGGCTTTCACCGAAGACGACAAGCTCTTCGTCTCCAAAGACGGGATCGCTTTTCCGCTTTTCTTGCTGCCCCTTCTCAAGCTGAGACGCAACCGGGGCTGGACCGAGCTGCGATCCGCCGACATTGTCGACTCCACTGGAGACGATCCAAGGCTCCTTCTGACTTTCAGCGACTCTTCGGTGCCAATCAGCCTGAAAAGCATGGACAGGTCAGAGACCGAGCAACTCCTCCTGTCGGTGGAGCTCTGGGGAAGCTCCTGCCAGCGATCACCTCAGCTGGTGGACTATCAGTCGAACCTCCAGAACGATCTTCGCGGTGTCAGCCAGCTCAGCTATACCCAGATGTGGGAAGAGGAGCTGGGCAGGCGTTTCAGCGCCACGTCTTTCGTGCCTCTCGAGCCCGGCGCCCAGCTCAAGGGCGGCAAGCTCAAAATCGTCAAACAACTTGCATTCGGAGGGCTCTCGGCCATCTATCAGGCCCAGGAAAATGAGCTCGATATGGTGGTGGTGAAAGAATCGGTGATTCCCGAGAATGCCGACCCCGACACCCGCAAGCAGGCGGAAGAGCGCATCGCCCGGGAGGCGAAGTATCTCATGCGCCTTAGCCATCCCAATATCGCCCGGGTCCTCGATCATTTCGTGGAGGAAGGCCGGCACTACCTGCTTCTCGAGTATGTTCACGGTCAGGATTTGCGGCAGTATGTGAAACAGAACGGTCCCCAGGAAGAGGAGACGGTGCTGGACTGGGCCGGTCAGATAACCTCGGTAGTCGAGTATCTGCACGATCAGGATCCACCGATCATCCATCGCGATCTCACCCCGGACAATCTTGTCTTACGCAACGACGGCAGCGTCATCCTCATCGATTTCGGTGCAGCCAACGAATTCATCGGTCAGGCCACCGGAACGCTGGTAGGCAAGCAGGCTTATATGCCCGCCGAGCAGCTCCGGGGCAAAGCCGTCAGCCAGAGCGATCTCTACTCTCTGGGCGGGACCGTTTTCTACCTGCTCACCGGTCGCGATCCCACACCACTTTCGGTATCACACCCGAAGAATGTCTTGCCCGCTATCTCAGATCGACTCGATGAGATTGTCGCCGGACTCACCGCCTTCGAGACTGAAGATCGCACCCGGAACGCCGCGGATCTCAAAGAAAAGCTCGGCAGCCTCGCTCCAAGCCGGGAGGCTCCATAGATGAGCGAAAAGGAGACAGGCAAGCTCGAAAGGAAAGAAGAAGCCCTGGCAGAAAAGGAAAGCAACGGGCCAACGTTGAAAGTGCACGAGCAAACAATTCGAGCTGAGAGCGCGGATCTTCCTGCTCCTGTGGAAAGCGAAACAGGAGTAGACAAACCTGAAAAACACCTCAATACCAACCATAGCCAGAACGAGAGAACGAGCCTGAAAGCGAGACTGCCCCGTGTCGGATACTGGCAGCTCGGCATCCTCGCTCTTTTCTGGGCTCCCCCTGTCATGCTCCTGGTCGGTCTCTCTTACTGGCTCTTCGCCGGAAGCCGGCTGATTACCCTGGCAAGAGAGAAATCCGGGCTCAAATATGTGCGTGTCTCCAATTTTCTGATCATGTCGATAGTGCCGGCAGCGATTCTGGCGATGCCGGTGCCCTGGTTTCACTGGATAGGCGCAGCCATGCTGGCGGTGGCGCTGAGTTGGGGATTCTATCAGGTAGCGTGGCCTTTTCTCACCGGTCTCAGCATCGAAAAGGCTTTCGCGAAGAGAACAGGGACAGAGTCGCAGATGACCTTGAGATGGGTGGTTCCGTTTCTGTTTGCTCTCTCCATGAATCTCTTCCCGATCTTCGTCGCGCTCACCTCCGATCTCCTTAGCGCCGTGTACCGAACTATTGCCAGCAATCCGTCCATTTCCCTCGATTTGACCCTGTATTACCAGGTAGTAAATGCGTTCATAGCCGTCGGTTTCGTGCTCATCGAGTTTTCCTGCCTTCGCTATTTATCCAGTCGACTTCTCGCCCTTTGCGAGCAGGACGTCAGCAGACCGAAAAAAGATGATAAGGAGACGAGTCATTACACGATCCGCTACCGCGCCTTTGCCGGGCTCGAGCGCTGGCTCGCCCACCGCTTCAAAGAGCGGAGCAACAAGAAATTGTTCTATCTACTTCTGGTGATCATGCTCTTCTTCGCCCTCGGTGCTCCACAATGGGGCCTGACGATTCTGGCGAATCTCGCCCAGGTCGGCGCGGTGGTCGGCGGAAGCGCCGGTGGTGCGGAAGGCGCAGCGAACTTGCAGTTCCTGTGGTTCTTCCAGTGGTCCATCGTCCTGTCAGTTCTTGCTGCAGGGGCTGCCTATCTGCTCAAACCTACTCATCTTTCCCTGAGCGAGAAAGGTGTTCGTTTCATGTGGCATCATGGCGTCCTGAACCGGGAGCAAAAGGAGCTTCCCTGGCAGAGCATCAACCATATCAGTATCGAGATGCCCGGAGGCAAGACCTCTCCCAGTGATCAGATCCTTGTACTGCACACCGACGTCGGCCAGAATTTCAAAATCAAGCTCGGCTCGATCTCGGATGTTCTCGATCGCGAGCGAATTCTCAAAGCCATCGAAAGATGGGCACCAGGTGTCCATCGTGATGTCGCTGTGCTCACGGCTCTCGAGGCGCCGGCGGATCACAGCTATACGGAATTGTGGCTGAAAGCGCTCTCGGCGCCGCCCAAGCGAGAGCGCTTCAAACCCCTCTCCAGAGGAGCGAAGCTCAAAGAAGGTCGTTTCGAGATAATCGAGCAGCTCGGAGTGGGAGGGCAGGGCACCGCATACAGGGTTCAGGATAGCGACACCGAAGAGGACGTGGTGCTCAAGGAATTCATCCTGCCGGTCTATGTGGATGTGGCGGTACGACGCCAGGCCCTGGAGCGCTTCGAGAACGAGGCCCGCATACTCAAGCAGCTCGACCATCCCCAGATCGTGTCTCTCACCGATTTCTTCATCGAGGATCACAGAAGCTATCTGGTCCTGGAGCACATAAACGGCAAATCACTCAAGCAACTGATCATGGAAAATGGACCGATGAGCGAAGAGCAGGTGAAAGGCCTGGCCCTCCAGATGTGCACGATACTCGACTATCTGCACGGGCTGGCGCCTCCGGTTGTACACCGGGACTTCACGCCGGACAATCTCATCTTGAGAGAGGACGGCACTCTGAAGCTGGTAGATTTCAACGTCGCCCAGCAAACCGAAGCCACCGCCACCGGCACCGTGGTGGGCAAGCATGCTTATCTTCCCCCGGAGCAGTTCCGGGGCACCCCGGTCCCGGCAAGCGATCTCTACTCGATGGGAGCCACCCTTCATTTTCTTCTCACCGGTCAGGACCCGGAGCCGATCTCGATCTCGCACCCGCAGAAGGTGAACGCCTCCGTAAGCGGTGCCATGGATTTCCTGGTGGCGAAAGCCACCGCCATGTCCCTGGATGATCGCTATGCTTCGGCTGAAGAGATAAGAAATGACATCGACACTATGAGCGATGACGAGCTTTGACTATTCTCACCGAGCAATCGGACTCTTTCAGGACAGCCTCCGCCACGCTGCCATAGCGAAGCTTGTCGAAACCCTTGCGTCCATGGGTTCCGAGCACAATCATGTCGGCTCCCCACTGCCTTGCCCAGCTGACTATCTGCTCGGCGGCGGAGCCGCCGACAACCCTGGTCTCGATTGAATTGTCAGGGAAGTGCTCACTCATCTGCCAGGCAAAATCCGCCACCAGCTTCTCCTGGCTTTCAAAAGACTCTTTACGCGCGACGCCGGACTTGTGGGAATCGGAGCCGGCCACCGGAGCTACTACACTCAAGATCAGGAAAGAATCCGTCTCGAGGACAGGTCTCTCGGCAATGAAGGCGACAGCCTGCTTGGAGACCAGGGATGCGTCCACGGCGATCAGGAATTTCATGGTTCGCGGTCCTAGAAGAATTCCACGGTAAATGCCGGCTTGCCGGCGCAGATTCCGTACAGAGACTCCGGGACCGCCGCAGGGCGCTCCTTGAAAGTGCCGGTGACATACTGCACCAGCCGTCCGGGATCGACCCGGAATACATCCAGCTCTTCACCATCGACGATACCATAGGGCTGGCTTACTCCCAGCGGATCATCCACGAAAATCGGCTCGTCAGCGCCCACAGCCTCGAGAAATGCTTCGGTGTGCACCACTCTCGACATGACGCCGGGGCGCTTCTGTATGGTGAATGGAGGATCGGTCACCCCGATAGCCATGATCGGATCGACGTCCGGGCAGACGAACTGGACTTTGTCGAAATGAAGATCCTGCATGCGGCGCAGAAGCGAAAGACCGTCGAGCAAAGCGCCCTGATCGAGCCAGGCCCATTCGACGATCTCGAGAGTGCGCTGCTGGGGATTGCGGGCATTGAGGATGATATAGCCGCGCTCGTGTTTGAAGACATAGGAGTCCCGATGCGGGTGGTGCAGAAGACGGCGCCATTGCACCTCATTTCGCTTGATGCTCAGGTTGCTCTTCTCGATCCAGCGATCGTGAATGGGCTTCAGCTCCACCCAGTCATCCAGCGAGAGACGGCGATAGTTCCTGCTGTCACCAACATCTGGTATGACCCGGGCGTTAGCTTCCACCTCATAGCGAAAATCGGAGACGGCAAAACCCATACGCCCGTAGAAAGGATAAGAGAAGGGCCAGAGCGACGAGATCGGCACGCGCATGTCGTGGAGAGCCTGCAAACAACTGGCGATGGCCAGACGCATGAGACCCCGGCGCCGGTATGACGGATCCGATGCCACTGCGGCGATGCCTCCGCAGGGAACGAGCCGGTCCCCCAGCCACATCTGGAAATGCGTGATACCGGCGAGGCAGACCAGGTCGCCTTTATGATAGGTGCCGAAGGTCTGATCGAGCATGGTCTCGTAGAAGACCTTCCAGCGCTCGAAATCGACGAAACCGAAAGAAAGCGACCAGATCTCGATGGCTTTCTCGAGATGATCCGGCGTCACCGGTTTGACAACATATTCCTCTGGAATAGTAAGGGCTTTCTGCGAGTCTTTCATCGATTCGTCCAAAGTCAAGATGACCATTTTAGCTTACCCGGCAGATATAATGTGGCGATAATAAAAGCGATTTTCAGATAGCTGGTTCGAGACCGAAGTGAGAAAGTTCAGAGGCAACAGGCGAAAGGTCCAGGCTTATGTAGGTCTGGGCTCCAATTATGGCGACAGAGTCGGCTTTATTCAGCAGGCTGTGCAGCTCCTCAAAGACATCCGCCAGATCGAAGTGGTGGAGTGCTCCAGCCTATACGAGACCGAGCCCCTGGGAGACGAGTACGGTCCGGAGCAGTGGTTCGTCAATGCAGTGGTCACCATCGAGACCTCATTTTCCGCCGAGGAGCTGCTCGACGTGCTCAATGACATCGAAGACAGGCTCACCCATATGCACAAGTCCGAGTTGCTCCGGGGTCAGCGAGAGCACGAAGGAAGAGTGCGGATCATCGACCTCGATATTCTCTTCTATGGCGACGAAGTGCTCGATACCACCAGCCTGAGAATCCCGCACCCCAGGCTGCATATGCGGGCATTCGCCCTGGTTCCGCTTCTGGAGCTCAACCCGGAGCTTATGCACCCGCTCCTCCGCAAGCCGGTGGCCAAGCTCCACGAAGAGCTGCCCGAGCCGGAGCAGGTATTTCTCTACGGGACTCGCGCTCGTGAGGACCATGGCTGAGACCACTTTCAAGATCGGCACTGACATCTGCTCGATAGCGAGAATCGAGCAGGTATTCGGCAAGTACCAGGAACGATTCCTCAAAAAGATACTCACCGAGGACGAGCGCACCTATGTCCTGAGCGCCCGCGGTCATATGATTAGCAGGCTGGCAGCGCGCTTCGCCGCCAAGGAAGCGACCATGAAAGCCCTTGGTACCGGCATTCGCGCCATCAGCTTCAAAGAGGTCGAAGTCACCCGGGCAAGCTCGGGAGCGCCTGCTATCAAGCTCCACGGCCGAGCGAAAGAGCGAGCCGACAAACTCGGTCTCACGCATCTCGAGGTCAGCCTCAGTCACGAGCGCGAGTTCGCCGTGGCTTTCGTCCTCGCCTACGGCTCGACTTCCTGATGGCAGTCATAACTTTCCTCAGCGACTTCGGGCTGACCGACGGCTATGTCGGGATAGTCAAAGGAGTCATCAAAGGCATCAATCCGGACGCCGAGATCATTGATATTACCCACGATATCAAACCATGGGCGGTGCAGGATGCCGCCTGGGTGCTCTTCAATGCCAGCCGATTTTTTCCTGCCGGCTCCATCCACCTGGCCGTGGTTGATCCGGCAGTGGGCTCGGCCCGGAGACGGGTTGCCATTGCCAGCCGGGATATGATCTTCGTGGGACCGGACAGCGGCATCTTCTCGCTCATTACCGACGATACAAGCCACGCCGTCGAGCTCAGCAACAGACGTTTTTTCAGAGAAGACCTGTCCACCAGCTTTCATGCCCGGGACATCTTCGGCCCTGTGGCGGCTCATCTGTCAGCCGGCACCGATCTGAGCGACCTGGGCCAGCAGATGGAAATAAGCAGCCTCAATCGAATCCGCACCGAGCCCCTTACTGAGAGCCCCCTTTGTCTGACCGGCTCGATTGTTTATATAGACCGATTCGGCAATCTGATCACCAATATCCCCAACGATCGGGTAGGGAACGACGCCAGGCTCATCGCAGGAGAGACTTCCTTGAGACTGCAAGCCACCTATGCCAGCGTCGAGGTCGGCGCTCCCCTTGCTTTCAAAGGCAGCCACGGCTTTATCGAGATCGCGCTCAACCAGGGCTGCGCCGCCGAGGGACTGGGAATCGGCTGCGGCGCCGCCGTCAGGGTGGAGCAGCGAAGCTAAATTATCCGCCGTCTCTCTCTCGAGAGCGAAGCGGAAAGTTCCCTGCTGACGGACCTCTCGAGAATCGCGTCCGGTACGGTCCGCTACCTGCCGGCGTGCCTGGGCATAAAGGTGATGTGGCCGGGCTTCTCTCCAGGCCTCTCCAGGCAGGATCGTCTCAATGCCCAAGAAAAAGAATCAGGAAAAAACAGAATCAGAAGAAAAGTCGCTCTCGGAAGAATCCGGTGTGATTACCAACGATCCTGAATCTGAGCCCGAGCCCGAGCCCGAGCCCGAGTCCAAACCAGAGCCAGAGCCCAAGCCAGAGCCCAAGCCCGAACCTGAGCCTGAGCCGGTTTTGAGCGAGGCTCAAATCGATCAGCTCGAGAGCCGGCTCGACGAGCAGCCAGAAAAGCCCTTCAATCTGCCGAGCAAGAAAGTAGTCGCTGTTCTCTGCCTTGCCCTGGGCGGGCTCTTCTACCTTACTTCTCTGGCTTTCACCAGTGAAGTCCTTATTCTTCTAGCCGGTATGTTCGTGTTTCTGGGTGTCTATCCGGAGACCCGCCTCAAGATGAAAAACCGGACCACTCGGCTTGCGGTGGAGTTCGGCTTGATTTTCGTCACCTCCATAGTGGTCTTCCTTCTTCTGAAAACCACCCTGGGCGGCGAGATGGATCAGGCAAAAGTGGTGATCATCTTTCTGACAATCATGGCTGCCCGGCTCATAGTCTGGCCTATATACACGTTTCAAGACGACGACTAAGAAGTGGATGAGAATATGACTGTGAGGTCAAGTTTTTTCCGAAAATTTTGACGTCACAGTCATATCGTCCGCAGCAAAAGCAACAAGAGCGCTTTGAGCGAAGATACCGGCGGATCAGGCTGAAGCCTCGGGCTCTTCTTTCGGCTCTTCCCTGGACTCTTCCCTGGACTCTTCCTTGTCGTCCGGGCTGGTGTCGATGGGTCTACCGATTGCCATGGCGATCATCAGGCACTGGTCCACCCTCTCCATAATCTCCTGGGGAAAGGAGCCGATCTTGCTGACAAGCAGAGTCTTCGGAATAGTCGCAATGACGGTACAGTCGATCACCGAGTCGAGACGGAGCCCGCCCTGCTTGCCTTCTTCCGAGTCCATCTTGACCACGACCTGGGTGGGCTCCCGGGCCGCCCGGGAAGTATTGCTGGTGAGCGGGACTAAAAGGACATCGTCAAGACGCTCATTGTTGTAGTCGTTGCTGATCAGCACAGCCGGACGCCGCTTGGTCTGGGTCTGACCATCATCGGTGGTGTAGGGAAACGAGACGAGGACTACATCGCCCTTCCGGTATCTGGCTGGTTGTTTAGTTGACATCCAATGGACAACTATTAGTAAGTTAAAACAGGCAGGAAGCTGCCGCTATTAATTGTACCAACGTACGGTCTGGTCCGGCAGAGATTTTCAGCCAAAATCGAAATGCCCAAATAGGGCTCCGAAGAACCCTTACCGGACAAATTAACGAGACAGGAATCTAGACGTCTTGATAGAGACGGTCGTAAACGTCGGCGTCAGCCATGACACGCTGGGAGAGGAACGTGGCTGATTTGACGGCTTCAGTCCTGTTGGGGAGGTGCGAGAGAACGACTTCTTTCAAGACGTTCCAGGCGCAGAGCTCGACAGGAATCGGCTCCTGATTCTTGAATCCCTTTAAAAGCTTATCAATATCCATGTATTGAGCGGGACCTCGTGAAGATGGCGAAATCGAAGAGTATTTCGGAAGTATAGAGGCTTTCAAGAGGATAATCAAGTTTTTTTAATGTTGGACCTGAAATCTAATCTTGAGAACCTTGTACACCTCAAGAACGTTATTCCCAGAAAGCCCTGTGAAAATAACAACTCCTGGCGACTATTTTTCTGCCCGGAGGGGGAAATCCCTAGTTGAATCGCTCGGGAAATCTCTCTTTCAAGAAGTCGATTGTCCTCTGGGTGCCGCCCCCGGGCACGATTATTTCGGCGATTCCCTGCTTGAGAAGGTGCTCCCGATCCTCGTCCGGGATGACGCCGCCGCCGAAAACGAGGATATCGTCCACGCCCTGGCTCTTGAGCAGCTCCACCACCCGGGGAAGCAGGGTCATATGGGCGCCGGAGAGAATGCTCAGACCTATGGCATCCACGTCTTCTTGAATCGCTGTCTCGACGATCTCCTCGGGGGAGCGGTGCAGACCTGTGTATACGACCTCGACTCCGGCGTCGCGAAGGGCCCTGGCAATCACTTTCGCCCCTCTGTCGTGCCCATCGAGACCGGGTTTGCCAATTAGGACTCTGACCTTTTTCTTTGCCATGACGGTAACCATCTTCTATCTCCGGGTTCTTTAGAAGACGATTCTACATTAAAATCCCGGGCTTCAAGGAGCCGACTCGATAGCCTTGGTGGCAGTCTTGGCCTGGATTGTAGCGGCCAGGTCGTCGAAGGGCTTCAGGTTGTACTTGTTAATCAAATAAAAACATCTATTGGTCTTGAGAAATACATACTTGAGAAAACGGGGCTGCTCGAAAGCGGTTATCTGCTCCCAGCGAAGGGTCCTGCGAAAGAAAAGCATTTGCAGGCGGATCCTCTCGCCGTCAGTCTCCACCTTGTTGGCCTCGAATAGAAGCGGTATCAGGATCATCACATCCACCACCGCCAGGAAAGCGAAGAAAAAGAGCTCTTTACCGGGGTCCATGGCAAGACCCTGCATCATCCGGTCGCGCAGGCTCATCACCATGGACAGGTTGAGCATGAGCAGGACCATAGAACCGCTGTAGCGGAAGAGCTTGCCCAGGAGCCACATTTTCCAGACCCGGGGTCGATCGTAATCCACCGGCTTGGCCACTATCGGTCTGGATTCTTCTTTGGTGCGTTTCTTTTTGCGTTTAGCCATTACTCGATACTTTAATACATCTTTCAAGGATAGAAAGATCCCTCGAAAAAAAGGTACAACTCAAAACGTTCCCTTAGAACCCCGATCTGGTGAAATGATGGCAAACAAGAAACTCGCTGACTACCTCTTCGAGCGGATCAAGAAAGCCGGCGTCGAATGCACGTTCGGTATCCCCGGCGACTTCGTCCTTCCTTTATATGCTGCTCAGGAGCGCATCGGAATCAAGACCGTAGTAATGACCCACGAGCCGTCCATCGGTTTCGCCGCCGACGCCTATGCCCGCCTCAAGGGTCTGGGTGTCGCCCTCACCACCTACGGGGCAGGCGGTCTCAATATGATCAATCCCATCGCTCTGGCCTATGCCGAGGAGTCCCCGGTGATTGTCATAAGCGGCTCCCCCGAGACCCGGTACCGCAGCCAGAAACCGCACCTGCATCACTGCGTCAAGACTTTCGATACCCAGTACAACGTCTTCAAGGAAGTCACCGAGTCCCAGACCCTCCTCGAGAACCCCCTCACAGCCCAGACCGAGATCGACCGGGTTTTCGACACCACCATCAAGCAATCCCGTCCGGGATATATCGAAATCCCCCGGGACATGGTCAATTTCGAGATCCCTGTGGTGAGCGAGCGGGCACCGCAATCGGTGGAAGGCGATTCCCCGGCGGTGGCCGAGGCGGTCACCGAGATCATCGATCGCCTGCAGAAAGCCCGGCAACCGGTGCTTTTCGCCGGCGCAGAGGTGCGCCGTTTCAAACTCCAGGACAAGGTAGTCAGCCTGGCGCAGGCCCTCAATATCCCGGTAGTCACCTCAATCCTGGGCAAAGCCTCCTTCCCGGAAAGCCACCCCAATTTCATTGGCAATTATTTCGGTCAGTTCGGCAACCCCAGAGTAAGAGAGTATGTCGAGAGCTCCGACTGTATCCTCTGCCTGGGCACTGTGCTCACCGAGATGGAGACCGCCGGCTATACCGCCAAGCTGCCCACCGAGATTCTCATCCAGTCCACCGCCCACGAGCTCAATGTCGGCTATCACACCTTCCATGGCCTTTCTCTCAGAGCCGTGGTGGAGGACCTGATCGAGAAGGCTACCACCAAAGTCAAGCCCACCCTGCGTTTCACCATCCCCACCATCGAAGACGAGCTGGTGAGCGCTCCTGAAAATGCCAAACAACTCACTGTAGCCGGCATCATCGAAGACCTCAACGGCATGTTGAGCGACAAGTTCGCCATCGTCTCGGATGTCGGCGACTGTCTCTATGCCGGTCTGAGCCTGAAGACCAATATCTTCATCGCCCCGGGCTATTATTCGAGTATGGGCTTCGGCGTCCCGGCAGGCATCGGCGCCGCCGTGGCCGCTCCGGAGCTCCGCCCGATCATCCTGGTGGGAGACGGTGGTTTCCAGATGACCGGCATGGAGATGAGCACCGCGGCCAAGCTGGGCATCAATCCGATCATCATCGTGTTCAACAATGCCAGCTATGCCATGCTCAAATTCATCGACAAGGAAAGGGACTATTACGACCTGCCCACCTGGGACTATGCCGAGATAGCCAGAGCAGTCGGCGGCAAGGGAATGCGTGCCCGGACCAGGGAAGAGTTCCAGAAAGCCCTGAAAGAAGCCGGCAACAGCCAGTCCATGTATCTCATCGATGCGGTCATCGAGAAAAACGACATCTCGCCCACTCTCAAACGTCTCACAGACCACTTCGGCGCCAAAGTACGGGCGGCAATCTCATGATCGGCCGAGCATCCCGAGCGCTTCTCCTGGCGGCGAGTCTTCTCTGCCTGGCCCCTTCCGTAATCGCCAATCCCTACTCGAAAGACAAGAAAGTCACTTATTTCGAGCGGGTCGTGGCAGTGCCGAGAGCAGCCGCCGGCGCAATCGCCGGTATCACCGTCGGGGTACCGGTGCGAATCGGTCACGATATCAAAGAGCAGACCGTCACCATGCAGAGGGTGCTGGACGGCGATATGTCCGGCGGCGAGAGCGATCTCACCAGCAAGGTCATGTCCACGATTGTAGCCGTGCCCTATGGGCTCATGAGCGGCATGATCATGGGGACCATCAAAGGTGTCGAGAAAGGCGTCACCGCAGGGGTTTCACGCCCATTCAGCAGAGAATCTTTCAGCCTGGAAGAGGGAAACTAGACGCGTTCGTATTTCCCCCAATGACAGATAGCCCGGGTTCAGGCATTATCTGGACATAGAGAGCGGACCTCAAGGCGAAATCGAAGTCCAATCTTCACTCCCTCAGGCAATCCAGAAGTTTCTCATGAACCCGTTACTTGCACTCGCGGAGACCCCGCAGCCCAAAGCCATTGATCCGGCCTTACCAGAGAAGACCGAGCCCGAGAAGAGAGGGCTTGTCGGTGAAGCTCTACACTCAGGGCTCCATACCTTTGTCCAGAAGCCGATCAGCGCTTTCACTCAATTCGTGGACGAGGGTCTGCACACCAACCTTCTGCCGAAGGTTCAGCTCATCGAGGAGCCCGCACCCGCACCTTTCATGTCAGCGAACTGGCATGCACAACAGGTCGGCAATGTCGCCGGCATGATCCCCTGGATTCTCGTGGCGAGAAAGGGCGCCAGGGGCCTGATGATGCACACCGGTCTCTCCATGGAGGCAGCTTCGGTCACCAGCGCTTCCATGCTCAACACCTATCGTGGTCTGGCGGTCACCGAAGGGGCGCTCACCGGCTTCCTCTACGAGACAGGCTTCACCCCGGTCAGCGGCGAGGGAGATTTCATCACCCAGAAGCTCAAGCACGGAGCCTCAGGAGCCATAGCCTTCGGCGGAATCACCGCCGGAACCATCGGCATCAACACCATCGGACGCTCCCTGGCGGAAGGCACCGTGACTCGCTCGGTGCTCACCAACCAGATAGCCGCCGGCGGTCTCTCGGCGATTCCGGCAGGAATAGGAAGTGGCATCGCCAATCCGCTTATTCTCGAGAATCGCGCTCCGACTCTGAGAGACATAGGCGAGACCACTTATGGCTTCGCTTTCATCGGCACCGCCGCCGGAGCAGCTCATGTAATACCTGGCAGCAAACAGGCCCTGGTGGAGAAAATCGCCAGTGGCAAAGCACCCCTTTCCGACCTCGTCGGCAAAGGGCCCAGACCGAAACCGCTTATTGATGTCGTGGCTGAAAAAGGCAGAGACCTGGCATCGCGAGTCGATGAGCTCGCCGAGTCTATCAATCCTCTGGGGGACGGTCTGCAACCGGCATATGCCATGGTTGGCGCCCGGGGCGTCCGCATGAGCGGAACCGGCAACACTCTGGGCGACATCGTCAAAATGGAGATGCGCGGCGATAATGGCAGCGGCAGAGGCAGCGGAAACGAAAGACGGGTGGAAAGGCGCTCCGAGAGAGAAGAGCCTCGCGAGCGGGGAGCCGAGCAGCCTATCAAAGCCTCGGAAGCCCTTGAGAAATATGGTCAGAGCGAAGCTGCCGAGTATGTGCGCAGTAACCCGAAGCTCAGAAATGTGAAGGTCAAGCCGGAAGCCATCGGTTTCGGAAACGATGCCCAGGTGGTTCTGGAAGTCCTCCCCGGCAAGGAGTTTCCGCACGGCGCCGCCCTCAAGGTGGTAATCCCGGAAGGCGGCTGGGATTTCAATTTCGGCAAACGGGCCCGGGACGCCGAGGTTCTGGGCAAAGTACGCGAAATGGAAGACGGCTCTACTCTCTATTTCCAGGAGCTGGTAGAAATGAGACCCAGCTATGAGAAAGAAGCCCTCGATCGATACTTCGCCGAGCTCGAAAAGGCCGGTCTTTCTTTCGAGGATCCCGGAAGCAATCCCAACAGCCAGATCGGTATCAGCAGGAGAACAGGAGAGCTGGTCACCATCGACTACACGACAGTAGGAGAGCCCGGTCACAGACAGTTTCTCACCGACTACAACTACGGTCGCGAAGAGTTCGAAGCCGAGACCGATCCTTTCACCGCAAACAAGAGGCCAAGCGAAGAGCCCGTCCTCCAGGAGGTCGACTACGGACGAGAGAGAGCCAAGCAAGATCTGCGTCACAGCGACAAGCTCGATCCGACCCAGAGGGAAATTCTCGATCAGCTCATGATGGGAATCTCGGTCAAAGAGACAGCCGAATATGTGGCTTACATCAAAGCCGCCGAGCAAGGCACCGCCCCGGACGTCGCAGGCATGACCCTGAAAGTTCTGGAGATGGAGAAGATGGCCAGGAGCCAGGGTCTTCTCTGAGTTTGTTTACCTGACTTAACCTGAGAAAGAAAACTCTTGCAATTGCCCGGTCAGCTGATACCATTTAACGTCATGAGTCACGCATACACAGCAAAAGCAAACGCATTCACCTGGTGGACCTGGCGGGTCTTCGACATACCGGGCAAGCCGCGCTGGTGCTGGTGATTCCATAGAATTCCATCCACCAAACCAAGCAAATGAAGCAGGCCCGGAACAAGGAGCCTGCTTTTTGTTTTCCAGATGAACAGACCGCGCACAGACAGCGGCGCTTTGCTGTGCACTACCACCGATACCAGACCATATGAACATCAAGAACGAAATGGACGAATGCATCGACCGACTCATAGCTCGCTTCGAGCCGATTATGATCTTCGAGCGCGAGGAGAGCTACTCCCTGCTTGTTCTCCGAGCTCGGGAAATCATCTCTCTCGAATCCGATGAAGGCGCGCCCGGAGATTGCCCATTCGGCCATCTCAGCGACTATCAGGAACGAAACAAGACCGAGCTCCTGGCAGGCTTTCTGGGATACGGTCTCACCGCCCGCACAACCGGCATAAAAAAACAGGAAGAGAATCCGCTCTCTCTTCCCGATGCAGCATTCTTCGCCGTAGCGCAAGCAATCAAGGTGGACAGGCGAAGCGGCGAGATTACCCTGATCGCCGGCGACGGTCCGCTCGAGAAAGAGATAAGCGCGGCTCTCGAGGAGAAGGCGACCGCTTCGAAAAGCCTCTCAGTCGATCTCTCCTCAGCCCCGGAGCCGACCCCGGTCATGGAGAAAGCCGAGTTCCTGCGCAGGGTACAACAGGCAAAAGCTCTCATCGCAAGCGGCGAGGCTTTCCAGATCGTCTTGAGCCAGCGTTTCATCATGCCGTTCGAAACCAGCGCCCTTGCCGCCTACCGGCTTCTCCGCCGGGAATCAGGAGCCGCCTACAATTATTACCTTCGCATGCCCGAATTCGAGTATCTCGGCGCCTCCCCTGAGACCCTGGCCACAGTGCAGGGACGGCGCCTGGCCATGAAAGCCCTGGCCGGCACCAGACCCCGGGGACGCTGCCTGGATGAGGACAGGCGTAGGGAAGAAAACCTCGTGAGCTGCCCCAAAGAGCGCGCCGAGCATATGATGCTGGTGGACCTGGGGCGCAATGACGTAGGCGCCGTGAGCGCAGCCGGCTCGGTGCAAGTCGGGGAGCTGGCCCGAGTCGTGCGATTGCCCAATGTCATGCATCTGGCCACCAGTATCGAAGGAGAGCTGGAAGCGCATGTAACCGCCCATGATGCGATCAAATCCTGTTTCCCGAGAGGCACCGTTTCCGGTGCGCCCAAGAAGCGCGCCATGGAAATCCTCGCCACTCTCGAAAGCGAGCAGAGAGGCATCTATGCAGGCGGCGTCGGATTCTTCGAGCTTGGCGGAGACGCCGACTTCGCCATCGCCATCCGCTCGGCCCTTATCAAAGACAATCGTGCCCATATTAATGCCGGAGCCGGGATAGTGCACGACTCTGTCGCCGAGCACGAATACAGAGAGACTCTGAATAAAGCCCGGGCAATTATCGAACCTTTGAGGAAAGCATCATGCCGATTCTGATCATAGACAATTATGACTCATTCACGTTCAATCTGGTCCAGCAGGTGCGCTCCCTGACCACCCTGCCAGTGGTCACCGTCAAAAACGACCAGATCGCTTTCGAGCAGATCAGGGCGATAAGACCCCACGGAGTCATAATTTCGCCCGGTCCCGGGCACCCGGCCAATCAGCGCGACTTCGGAATCAACCGCGAGATCATCGAGAGACACCGGGAGCTCGATTGCCCGATCCTCGGGATCTGTCTGGGACATCAAGGGATCGCGCACTACCTGGGCGGCTCGGTGGTAAGAGCGGGCACCATCGTCCACGGCAAATCGAGCCGCCTGGGCCACAGCCGGGATTCCCTCCTTTTCCGGGACATCCCCGAAAGCTTCGAGGCCATGCGTTATCACTCCCTCGTGGTGAGCGAGGAAGACCTGCCTGCCTGCTTGCGAATCATCGCCAGAGAGCCAGAGTCCGGCACAGTCATGGCTCTCGAGCACAGACAGAGCCCCATGTTCGGTCTGCAGTTCCATCCCGAGTCTATCGGCACCCCCGGCGGCGCCGACATAATGAGGAATTTCACCCAATTATGCTCGTAGTAGAAACACTGAGATCAAGCGGAGAGCAACGGCGCATCGAGGCTGTCCGAGAGCTTGGCAGGGATGCCCTGGATATCTGCGGCACCGGCGGCAGCGGCATCGCCAAGTTCAATATCTCCACCGCAGCAGCCTTCATTGTCGCCGCTGCGGGCGTGAAGGTAGTCAAATTCGGCAACCGCAAAGCCACCTCCCTGAGCGGCAGCATGGATTTCCTGGAAGCTCTGGGGCTGGGACGGGAGCTCGACGTGAGACAACTGAAGAAAGTCCTGGACCGAACCGGTCTGGTCTTTCTCAATGCTCCTTATTTCTATCCCGAGCTCGAGAGGCTCGCGGCTCTTAGAAGAAGCCTGGGAAGATCCACGATGCTCAATTTCATCGGTCCCCTGCTCAATCCGGCGCGACCGCAGAGACGCATCATGGGCGTCAGCGACCGGGACATGCTGCCGGTCATTGCCGCCCATCTCGAGCAGGACCGCAGCCTCGAAAGAGCCGTACTGGTCCACTCCCATACCGGTCTCGACGAGCTGACGACCGGGTCGGGCAACATATTTCATCTAATAGGCCAGCGCCCAGTGGAAATCCACGGAAGAGACTATGAGGCTCTCGAGGTCACGTCCTCGTTCGTTCCCTGCTCGTATCTGCCCGGCGACAACGCCGACCTCCTCGAGGCGATTCTTAGAGGACGGCACCGGGGCTCGGCGGTGGTGAGCGATCTGATTTTCAATTGCGGAGCGGCACTGTTCACCGCCCTGCGAGTCCGGACCGTCGAAGAGGGCATCGAGCTCGCCAGGAATTGCATCGACAGCGGTGCCGCCCTTGCCCGGCTCGAGGAGACAAGAGGTGCTTATCATGCTGCTTGAGCAAATTATCGCAAACAAGAGAGCCGAGATCGAGCTCCTCTCCCGAGCCGATTCGCACCCGGAGCAGAAGGACATTCAGGGAAATAGAGCGAGTTTGAAAGAGTCCCTCCTGAGAGAAGACGGGATCGGGATAATCGCCGAGATCAAGCCGGCTTCTCCCTCCGCCGGCGTCTTTCCGGAAGGACTGGGAATAGACGAGCGTCTTGCCAGATACAACGATCAGGCCTGCGGCATCTCGGTGCTCACAGACAGGAAATATTTCGGCGGCAGCATCGAGCTTCTCGGTCGGGTAGCCGCTCTCACAGAGAGGCCGGTGTTGCTCAAAGACTTCGTCATGGACCGCAAACAGATCGCCCTTGCTCAGAAATACGGGGCAAGCGCAGTGCTGCTCATCGTCAAAATCCTGAGCCGGGATCTCCTGCTCGATCTGATCGGCGAGTGTCAGACCCGGGGGCTCGAGCCCCTTGTGGAGATCAACGATGATAGAGAGCTCGCCGAAGCCACTGCTGCCGGTGCGGAGCTCATTCTCATCAACAATCGCAACCTCGAGACCATGAGGGTGGACCGCCGCACCACCCTCACCCTTGCTCCCCGGCTCGAACCAGGACAGATCGGGATTTCGGCAAGCGGAATCGAATTGCCGGAGCATATAGAGGAGCTCCGGGGAGTAACTCGGCACTTTCTCATCGGCAGCGCCCTGATGCGCACCGCCGATCCCGGCTCCCTTCTGGCGGTCCTCAAGAAAACAGGAAGGAGAGACAATCATGCCCCGGCTTAAGATCTGCGGCATCACCAGGCTCGAAGATGCGGTGCTGGCTGCCGAGCACGGCGCCGACTATGTCGGTCTCATATTCACCCCGCTGTCCCCACGCTGCCTGGAGCCCGCAAAAGCCCGAGCGCTGGCCGATGCGGTGCGAGGCCGGGCCGCCCTGGTCGGAGTTTTCATGAATCAGGACCTGGCCTTTATAGAGAGCGTCGCGCAGACGGTCGGTCTCGATTTGATCCAGCTTCACGGGGAAGAAGACCGGCAGCTTATCGCCAGGCTCCCGGTACCGGTGATCAAGACCACCTTTTACGGACCAGGAAGCGGCGTGCCCCGGGACACGGAGGCTGCCGCCTATGCCCTTCTCGATCGCCCCAGAGGAGGATCGTCCCCTTCGAGCAGGGAGCATGAACTCATTGCTCTGGCAGACACCCTGGAGAATCTCGGACCGGATAGACCATGCTTCATCGCCGGCGGTATCACCCCGGACAATCTCCCGGTCATCCTGAATCGATTCTCACCGTTTGCTATCGATATCTCATCGGGCGTGGAAAGCGAGCCGGGGATCAAGTGCCCGGTCAAGATCGAGCGATTGAAAGCAGTTCTAGGCACATACAGACACAGAGCAAGCGAGGTGAGTCATGCTTCTTGAAACCAGATACGGTACTTATGGCGGCATCTATGTGCCCGAGACCCTGATACCGGCCCTTACCGAGCTCGAAACTGCCTTCAGCGCGGCACGCGAAGATCGCGCATTCATCATGGAGCTGGACAGCCTCCTGGCCACATATGCGGGCCGCCCGACCCCTCTCTACCACGCCGCCAATCTGACTGAGCTCTACGGCGCCAATATCTATCTCAAGCGCGAGGACCTCTTGCACGGCGGCGCGCACAAGACCAATAACGCTCTCGGTCAGGGACTGCTCGCCCGCACCATGGGCAAAAAGAGAATCATCGCCGAGACCGGCGCCGGTCAGCACGGAGTCGCCACGGCCATGGTCGGGGCGCTCCTGGGAATGCCGGTGGAGATCTATATGGGCGCCCTGGACACCGAGCGCCAGCACCAGAACGTCCTCAGGATGAGACTGCTGGGCGCCCGGGTGATCGCCGTCGAGACCGGCTCCCGAACACTCAAGGACGCTATCAATGAAGCACTGCGCGACTGGGTCGCCGACCTCGAGAATACTTATTATCTGATCGGCACCGCCGCCGGCCCCCACCCCTACCCGACCATGGTAAGGCAGTTCCAGAAAGTGATAGGCGAAGAGATAAGAGAGCAGTTCATGCAGATCAGAGACAAGCTCCCGGACCATGTGGTGGCCTGCGTGGGGGGCGGAAGCAACGCCATCGGCGCCTTCGCCACTTTCCTCGACAAGGGGTTAGACGAGAGAGTGCGGCTCACCGGCGTGGAGCCTCTGGGCGAAGGGCTCGCCTCGGGCAGGCACGGAGCCGTCCTCGGTCACGGCAGTCCTGGCGCCCTGCATGGCATGAAGAGCATGGTTCTACAGGATACGGACGGTCAGATCCTCGAAGCCCACAGCATCGCAGCCGGTCTCGACTACCCCTCGGTGGGACCCGAGCACGCCCATCTCAGGGAACTGGGCAGGGTGAGCTACGAAGGCGTCACCGACAGCGAGGCCATCGCGGCTTTCCTGGATCTCACCACCGCCGAGGGAATCATTCCTGCCCTGGAGAGCTCCCATGCCCTGGCCTGCGCGAAGAAGATCGCCGCCAGCTGCGATACCGGCGCCGACATAGTCGTCAACCTCTCGGGCAGGGGTGACAAGGACCTGCATACAGTAGAGCGATTTCTAGATGAGGAGAAGAGAAAATGCCGGACAGACTGAGCAAGACTATGAGAGTCCTGAAAGAGAAGGGCGAGAAGGCGGTAGTACCGTTTCTGGTGCTGGGCTATCCGGACAGGAGGCGTTTTCTCGAAGCAGCCAAGGCCCTTATCGATGGTGGTGCCACAGCTCTCGAGCTCGGTCTGCCCTTTTCCGATCCAGTAGCCGACGGACCTATAATCGAGAATGCCGACCGCACCGTTCTGGAATCCGGGCAGACCTTCGACCACGCCCTCGAGCTGATAAGGGTCCTGCGGAAGCTCGCGCCTGCTCTTCCCCTGAGCCTGCTGACCTACTTCAATCCGGTGCTCAAAAGAGGCATCCCGAAGTTTCTCGGTGAAATGAAAGAGTCAGGCATCGACGGCATGACCGTAGTCGACCTGCCCCCGGAGGAATACGCCGAAGTCGAACCCCATATGAAAGAGCTCGGTCTGGCGCCGGTGATGCTGGTCTCGCCGCTGACCGCCGGGGATCGACTGCGGACCATCTGCGCCATGGGGGCAGGCTTCGTCTACCTGGTCTCGAGAGCCGGGATCACCGGCCTCTCATCCACTTATCAGGGCACGCTCCGGCACAGCCTGGCGGCGATAAGAGAGCAGACTGCCCTGCCCGTGCTGGTCGGATTCGGGATAAGCAGGGGCGAGCAAGCTCGCTCCATGGCAGCAATGGGAGCCGACGGAGTCATAGTCGGCTCGAAGATTATCGACATAATCGACAGATGCGAAGAAGGCGAGATGCCGCATGCCCTGACGGATTTCGTCACCGGTATCAAGAATGCCATGAGCTATAATCATGTATCGTGAGCGAATCCATAAAAACAGAGCCCGAGGAGAAGCCCCGACCGCAAACCGGAGAGGCTGAGAAGGTTGATCTCGCCTCCGAGCCGGAGATGCTTCCAGGATTCAAGAGAAAGCTCTACAAGATCATCTTCGAGACCGACACCTTCGCCGGAAGAGCCTTCGACATCTGGCTGCTGATCGCCATTCTCGGCAGTATCATCGTGGTGCTCCTCGACAGCGTGCGCTCGATCAATGCCGTACATGCCAGGCTTTTCACTGTTCTCGAATGGACTTTCACAGTGATGTTCACCCTCGAGTATTTGCTCCGGATCTACTGCTCTACGAACCGGATCAAGTATCTGAAGAGCTTTTTCGGCATCATCGATCTTATCGCCATTATTCCTTCTTATATAGGTATCTTTCTCACAGGCGCCCAGTATCTGATCATCGTCCGCACCCTGAGACTCTTGAGACTCTTCAGGATATTGAAGCTCGGTCGCTATCTCAAAGAGGCCGAAGTGATGTCCATGGCCATCAAATCGAGCGGACCGAAAATCATGGTCTTTCTTTTCGCGGTTCTATCCATGGTGACAATCGTCGGCGCCCTGATGTATTTGATCGAAGGCGGAGAGAACGGCTTCACCTCGATTCCGCGCAGTATCTACTGGGCCATCGTCACCCTCACCACAGTGGGTTACGGCGATATCGCGCCGACCACGGTGCTCGGCCAGATTCTCGCCTGCACAGTCATGATCCTCGGCTACGGAATAATCGCCGTCCCGACAGGCATAGTCTCCGTGGAGATGCACAAGGCGGGGCGGAGCTATACACTATTGAAGAACTGCAATAATTGCGGCGCCAAAGGACATGAAGAAGACGCCGCTTTCTGCAAGCACTGCGGAACCAGGCTCTCGGCAGTGAAGATCAACCGCTAGATCCAGATGGCTCAGGCTTCCGCCGCCTGTATCCGGCAGAGGCTGCTGAGGGTGCGGCTCATGAGCTTGTAGAAGTTGTTGAGACGCTCGAAGTCGTCGATAGCGCCCTTTACCCTGGCCGAGAGGACGTTGCAGTTGTCACGCAGGGCTCGCCTGGAAGGAGCCGAATCGGTGTTGTCGCAATCGGCCCAGAGCTGGATGGTGGGCTCATCCAGGATAAGGCGGCGCAGGGCGGCATCTTCGAAGAGCTCTTTGACCATGCTCTCGTCATTGCCCTTGATGATGAAAGCCTTGTCGAAGTCGCCGTGACCGATGACGATATCCTGCATGCCCAGAAGCTTCTGGAAGCCCTGGATGAATCCTTCCGGATGGATGGCGAATTTGAAATCGCCCACCGGTCTGTAACATGCTTCCACCGTGGAGAAATCGCCTTTGCCCTTGCCGCCGGGATGCATGGTATAGACCAGGCTCCAGTTAGTCTCGGCAATGGGAACCATGAGGCTCATCTCGGTGTGGCTGGAGTCCGGATTGGGATCCTCGACCTCGGCGTTGAACTCCTGCGAGAACTCCATCCACACATATTTCCAACCATAGATCTTGCTGTGAAGTTTAACCATCTCTCCCCCGACTGACTGACCAAGCGAAGTCTTATATATATCAGACTATTAGTGCCGCTTTCAGGTAAGCCCTCTCATGTTGTAAATACCGGCTAAACTATTTCGAACTCGAACATGACAGCTCTCGACGCTCGAATACCGCCCGACAAGAAAGAGGCACCCCTGGTAGCCGGGAGCCTCTGGCGCGCCATCTGGATAATGTCATGGCCCCTCCTGATCACGACTGTGGCAAACTCCCTGGTTGGCATAACCGACGTCACCATGGCCGGCACCCTGGGCTCTCCCCACCAGGCGGCAGTGGGGCTATCGGAGCAGATCATCTTCATGTTCCTGCTGTTCATCATGGCCACCGGCACCGGCACGACGGCTCTGGTATCGCGCTACTGGGGGGAAGGCGATCGCGAGAAAGCCCTGGGCTTCGCCGCCCAGTCCCTGGTCCTCTCGGTATGCCTGGGCGCCACCCTGGCCGCCGTCTCTTTCTTCGCTTCCCATTTCGCCCTTGGCTTCTTCTGCGAATCGAAACAGGTGGAAAGCCTGGGGACGACCTACCTGAGCCTCTTCAGCCTCTATATGATCCCCTTCAGTGTCGTCTGCATAAGCAATTCGGCCTTCCGGGCCATAGGCGACGCCAAGACCCCTCTTTTCGTGGTACTGACATTCACATCGATCAGCATCGCCGGGGACATTCTCACCATCAAGTACGGCTGGCCCGTTCCGGGGCTCGGCTTGCAGGGAATCGCCTTCTCGGCGCTGACAGCCTCGTCCATAGCCTGCCTGCTCTCGATCTACAAAATCAGCCGCTCGGAGCTGGCGCCCTGCCTGAAAATGCTCATACCGGCAGTGCCGGAAATGATCAGAAAAGTAGTCAAAATCGGTATTCCATCGGCTTTCCAGCGAATGGCCTGGGCGACCAGCGTATTCGTGCTCTTCTATATCCTGGCTCGCTGCCCGCAGCCCACCGAGGCTCTGGCATCCTGGAGCGTGGGCATGCGAGTGGAAGGGCTCATGTTCATGCCGGTCATGGCCCTGTCCATGGCGGTCTCCTCCATCGTCGGGCAGAATCTCGGGGCCAGGGAGGTCGAGCGCGCCTATAAAGCCGGCTGGCATGTCACCTGGATAGGCGTCGGCATGCTCACTCTCCTTGCCGCTATCCTCTTTTTCATGGCAGAGCCCATCGCCATGGCCATGTGCAAAGACGCCACCACTATCGGCTATGTCACGAGCTATCTGCGCATCAATGCGCTTTCGGAGCCCTGGCTGGCCCTGGGCATGATCCTCGGAGGAGCCTTCCAGGGCGCCGGGGATACTCGCACCCCCATGTGGATAACGGTCACCACCAACTGGATAATCAGGCTGCCTCTGGCCTGGTATCTGGCCATCGAGATGAAGCTGGGTCCTCAGGGAGCCTGGTGGGCGATGACATCATCAGTGGTGATCATGGGTCTGCTCTCCGCCTGGCGCTTCCGAAGTCGCAGCTGGACCCGGCTCCATCTTTGAGCCGGGAATCGCTACTATGAGCGCCAGAACGAACCAGTAAGCCATACGCACCGCGCCGGTGCCGAAATTGAACTCGAAAAGGCCAGCCACCATCAGAGTGGCCACCGCTCCCAGACACCCGAGCCCCAGACCGGTGTCGAACGGCTCCCCGAGAGAAAGACCACGGCGCCAGCGCCTGTAACAGGCACGCACCGAGGAGACGATCAGATAGATATAGCCCACGAAACCGGTAATTCCCAGGGTAGCCAGGATATGAAGATAGTTGCTGTGGGCGTGAACCAGTCGGTCCGAGACTCCGGGCACCACGGCCTCCGGAATATTCTGTGCCGGATAATGCCTGATCCCCACTCCCACCAGGGGGTGACGGCGGAAGACATCCAGGGAGGTCTTCCATACCCGCAGCCGCACGGTAGTGCTCACATCCTGCCGGTAATCAGCCAGCAAGGGCTCGATCCTGGCTCTCACCACCGGCACCGTGAACCAGGCAGCCACCACCAGGGTGAAAAGAAGGAACACTACTTTCACGAACATCCGGCGCGAGACAAGAAATGAGAGGACCAGGCTGGCAACCATGACGCCCAGCCAGGCGCTGCGCTCGCTGGCGAAGAGAAGCCCGGCGAAATTGAGAGCGGTGACGAGGAAATAGACAGGCGGACGATCGAGTGGGGCTGGCAGGCTTCTAAAAGTCCGGGTGATCAGGAAACCCAGGGCGACCATGGAAGCGATCTCCATCTGACCGGCAAAAGCCATCGGATGACCGATGAAACCGGTGGCCTGCAGGTAGGGAAAGCGGGAGAACGGATGGAAATTGAGGATCTGCTGAAGGCTTCCCCAGGTGCCGGAAACCGCCCCGGCAAGCAGCATCAGACCCAGAAGATTCGCTGCCGCGGAATTTCCGGACATACCGCGGCTTTCGCCGTTGTAGCGATAGAGAACCTGATGCATCCAGAAATAGACCATCATCGCTTTGAGACTGTAGAAGGACTTCCATGCCTCGTAAGGTCCGTGGTTGACGAAACCCGAGAGGGCCACGCAATAGGAGAATATCAAGAGCGGCACCGCCAGCGGCGCTTTCAAAGCACCCCCCAGTCTCGAGTCGAGAGCATCTCGCGAGCCGGTGCGCAGTTTCTCGAAGAAGGCGAGAACGATTGCCAGAAGCCAGACGATCAGTCCTTCGATGAGAAGGACCGAGCCCACGGTGATCGGAGCGAATACCAGTCCGGCGTAGAGCACGGCGAGAAGACGCTCAAGCCTGTCGAGAAGTTTTTGAGCCTTGATCATCAAATCTCAGGCCCAGTTGGTAAGTCCCATGATCTCCCGGACGTCCCGCAGAGTACTGCCGGCAACTGCCCGGGCTTTCTTGTTTCCATGCTCGAGGATCCTGTGGACTTTCTCCGGATCCCGGGCGAGGGCCTCGCGTTTCTCCCTGAATGGGGCGAAGAACTCATTGACCACTCCGGCCAGACGCTTTTTGCAATCGACACAGCCAATCTGAGCCGATTCGCACTCGGCTTTCACCACCGACTGCAAATCCGTATCGGCGAAAACCCGATAGAGGGGCCAGGGCACTTCGCAAAGGTCCGTATGACCCGGGTCGGTGCGAGCGACACGGGTGCGGTCGGTGATCGCTTTCGAGATCTTGCTGGTGGTATCGTCGGGAGTGTCAGCAATCTTGACGTCGTTATTGTAGGACTTGCCCATCTTCTGCCCGTCCATGCCCTTGAGCAGAGGAGTGGAGGTAAAACGCGGCTTGGGCTCCGGGAAGTAATCGACCTCGTAGAGACCGTTGAACTTTCTGGCCAGATTGCGGGCGAACTCCAGGTGAGACTCCTGATCTTTGCCGACCGGCACCAGCTCTCCCTTGAATGCCAGAATATCCGCGGACATGAGAACCGGATAGCCGATCAGTCCATAAGTCACCCGGTCCTTCGCCTCTTCCTGATCGGCAGCCAGCATCTTCACCATATCCTTGAGAGTCGGCTCGCGCTCGACCCAGTTCTGCCTGGTGATCATCGACAGCAAGAGATGGAGCTCGGCAATCTCGGGCACCCCCGACTGAACGTAAATCGTGGCCTGATCCGGATCGATCCCCACACACAGCCAGTCCAGGGCAATCTCGAAAATATTGCTCTTGATCTCGCTGACATCCTGGTATTTGGTGGTCAGGGCGTGCCAGTCGACAATCGAGAAAAACGATTCATAGTCTTTCTGAAAAGCCACCCAGTTGGTGAGGGCTCCGAAATAATGTCCGAGGTGCAGGCGTCCGGTGGGACGCATCCCCGACATGATTCTCATATAAGTTATTGCTCTTTGACCGCGGCAGCTTCTTGATGGTTCTCTCTCTTGGGTTTGGCGGGCTTGCCTTCAGCAGCGGCAGCGATCTGCTCGCGAACTCTGGCCTGCTTGCGGCCTTCTTTCGCCTTTTTGCGAGCGCGTTTCTCACGCGGATTGTACTTGGTGGTCATGAATACCTCCTTGCAACCAAGCCTGAATAGAAGCAAGAGCCGAATATACCATGCCTGCAAGGCGGTCAGGCTATTCCGGCGCGAATCGCTCTCTTTCTTGTTTCAATCGGTCGAGATCGGCGGGCAAAAGACAGCCGGAGCCTATGAGAAGTTTGTGAAGCCCGATTCCCTGACGCTGCGAGATAGTCTGCAACTCCTGGAGCTGATCGGTGGAAATCCGGCGGCGCTGAAGAAGATACTCCTCGATGGAGATCTTGTTGAGCAGGAGCTGGATAGTGAGCTCCATGACACTGTCGTGATGCATGATAAGACCCTTCTCGAGGGCGTAGCGATAGGTGGCGAGGATGGCCGCCTCGGTCCGGTTGGAGTCCGTCAAAACCAGGAGAAGCGTCTTGGCGTGCTCCACCTCGGTGAGGACCTCTTTCACCATGGCGTCGACGGAGCCCGCTTCGAGGGCTTCCTTGCCCTCTTCGGTGACTTTGAAAATGGTATTGAGAAGACGTTCGATATCGATCGAGACAAGGGGAAGTGGATCAGTGCGACGCAGGTCGAAAGAGCCGGAGCTCTCAGATTCGCTCTGTGATACCACAGGCGATGCCGCGACCGGAGCTTGCTCGGGCAGGGAGCCTTCGGTATCGACGCGTTCCCGCTTACTCCTGGGCGGCGCGGTCTCAACCAGGGAAGGAGGTACAGTGGGAAGTTCCTGGGTATCCGTACCTTTTTTCTTCTCTTCCGGCTCTTCCCAGCTGGCGTCGATCTCGGCCTGGCGCTCGGCACTGCCTCTGGTACCGGCCTTCTCGACAGTATCGGAAGAAGATCCGTTATCCGAATCCAAATCCAAATCCGAATCCGGGTCCGAGCTCTCGACTTCGAGATCCCGGGCTTTCTCCGGACCGAATCGAAATTCGGCCAGCTGCCTGAGCTTGGCCGATACCAGCTCCTTGAGCTTGACCCTGTATTCCTCGGGATCGATATTGCCCGGTTTGACTACTTCCACCGAGCTCGTCAAAACCAGGCGGAAAAGCATGCCCACCGCCATACGCAGATCGAGCTCGAGCTCCACCATCGCCTGGTGCATGGTCCGCCCGTCAGTGATCCAGCCAAGGACCTGATAATCGTACTTTCCCAGAGGTTGCACCCGCAGGGCAGCCTGCCACTCTTCGGTGCCGAAATTCGTCGATGGCACTATCTCGGTGTTGAGACCGACATTGACCTGGCGAAGGAAAGCGAACTGATCGGTGAAGGTGCCGGGTTGATCCAGCCGGTGGTCGAGATTGGGCTTCGCAGACAGGACGAAATCCCTGGGCAGGGTCTCGATCTTGAAAGTTCCGTCGGTCCAGGAGACCACTTCGGTGAGAGCGTCATGACCTTCGAGAATGCCGAACTTGGCCACCCGCAGCCTGCCCCTGACTACGGTGAGATCGCAAGACTGTCCGGATCTTCTTATATGTATGTGATAACTGCTGCCCGATTCATCGGCCAGAAGTTGAAGCAATCCAGGCAGGCTGATATCCGCTAAGCTCCCTTCAATCATGTCTACCTCAAAGCCCGATCCTGAACGATATATTGACCTTCCATCAACTATGTTCCCTGCCGACCAGGGCTCTTAATTTACAAAAGTTAATTCCTTGCCGATCCGCTACAGCTTGCGGGGAATTGGGTAAATACAGACATAGGGGTAGATTGGAGCTATTGACTTTGGGTTCTAGAGTCACCGACGAAATGACGAACGACTGGTCCGACCTGTCCATGGACGACGAGGACGCCGATCAGGATCAAGATCCGCTTCTCGACGACGAGGATAGCAGCAGCAGTAGCGGCAAGCCACGCCGCAAGAAGAGCGACGGCTTCACCGAAGACTCCGTGAGGCTCTATCTGCGCGAGATCGGTCGCGTCCGGATGATCAAGCCGGACGAAGAAATCGAGCTTGCCCGCAGGATCGCCGCCGGCGATATGGAAGCCAAACAAAAGCTGATCCAGGCGAACCTGCGCCTGGTCATCTCTATTGCCAAGAAATATGTGAACCGCGGTCTCCCCTTCCAGGACCTGATCCAGGAGGGCAACCTCGGTCTTATCCGAGCAGCGGAAAAATTCGACCATACTAAAGGATTCAAATTCAGCACTTATGCCACCTGGTGGATCAGGCAGGCGATCAGCCGCGGTCTGGCTGATAAATCGCGGACCATCAGGGTGCCGGTGCATATGGTGGAATCCATCAACAAGCTCAAGAAGACCAGCGCCAAACTCTCCCAGGAGCTCGGCCGGAAGCCCAACGAAGAAGAGCTTTCCATGGCGATGAAATTGCCCGTCTCCAAGATCCAGGAGATCCTTACCGCCGATCGCGAGCCGGTCTCCATGGAGATGCCGCTCAATCGCGATGAAGAAACTTATCTTGGCGACCTGATCGAAGACAACGAATCCACCAGACCGGATTCCACTACCGAAGAGGAGCTTCTCAGGCAGGATATCAGCCGCATGCTCTCACAGCTCACCCCTCGCGAGCGTGACATCATGCACCTGCGTTACGGTCTCGAAGACGGCAGGCAGCGCACTCTCGAAGAGGTGGGGCGTCTCTTCAATATCACCCGTGAGCGTGTCCGGCAGATCGAGCACAAAGCATTTCGTAAGCTCAGACAACCTTCCTGGTCGAACAAACTGGTCGGTTATCTCGACGACTGAGCTTGTCACTATTAGAAATTCGATCTTACCCGAGCGCCTGTAGCTTGATACCTTTATATGTTGCTAAAAACGGTAGAGGTGAGCCGTGGCGGAGAAACAGGCCGTAGCTCTGGAAGAACTCACGACGCTTGTCGACAGCGGCCAGCGCCAGAAGCTTCGCCTGCTCCTGAACGAGCAGCACCCTGCCGATCTCGCTGAATTTTTCGGTGAGATGGATCCACCTCACCGTCTCTCATGCTTTCGCCTGCTCGATCTGGACAATGCCTCAGCGGTGCTGGCCGAGCTCGATTCGGACAATCAATGCGAGCTCCTCACCTCCCTGGGCGATATCGGCGTGGTGCCGATTATCGCGCGCATGTCACCGGATGACGCCGCCGACGTACTATCCGAATTGCCTCCCGAAAAGGCCACCGAGATCATCGAGCAGATCAGCGACGTCGAAACCAGGGTCGATCTCAAGCAACTGCTCCTCTTCGAAGACGACACGGCAGGCGGGATCATGTCCACCGACTATCTCTCGCTCTTCGCCCGCATGTCGGTGGGGGAAGCTCTGATCCAGCTCCGACAGATGTACGAGGATCTCGAGGAAGACATCTACGACATCTATGTCGTCGATGAAAGTGAGCGCCTGGTCGGCAGAGTGACTGTGAAAGAGCTGCTCACGGTCGATCCGAAAGCCCAGGTGGAAAGCGTCATGGACACGGATGTTCCTAAAGTGACCACAGCCACCGACCAGGAAGAAGCAGCCGAACTGGTAGGCCGCTACGACCTTCTCACCCTGCCTGTCGTGGACGACGCCGGTAGGCTCTGCGGTATCATCACCGCCGATGACGTCATCGACGTTTTGCGGGAAGAGGCCACCGAGGACATCTACCAGTCTTCTGGTATCAGCGCCGGCGAGCCCGGAGAGGCGCTCACCTATAACGTCGGCAAGGCATTCTCCGCCAGGCTTCCCTGGTTATTGATCACCCTGGGAATCGAGACCGGCTCCGCCACGGTAATCACACATTTCGACTCGGTCATTCAACAGACCGTTGCTGCCGCGTCCTTTATGCCGCTATTATCAGGGGTGACCGGCTCGGTCGCAACCCAGAGCACCTGTATCGTCATTCGCGGCACCAGCTCTCGCTCGCAACTCAATCTCAAGACGATCCTCCGGAATATCATTCACGAGCTCAAGGTCGGTGTGTTGCTCGGCATCTTCTGCGGTATCTTCACTTATATAATCAGCCTCCTGATCCACAGTTCCCGCCAGGAGCTAGGTATAGTAGTCGCATTCTCTCTCACCCTGACCATGACAGTAGGTGTTGTAATTGGTACCACGATGCCCCTGCTCTTCCAGAAGCTCGGCATCGATCCGGCGCATGCCAGCGGTCCTTTCATCACCAGCATTCTCGACGTGTCGACCATGACCATCTATCTGACAATCGTTCACTACTTCCTCTCACACCTGATCTAATCTCACGAAGGACACTCCGATGACCACCAGCATCAACCTCAACCAGGATCTAATCGAACGAAGAAAGAAGGCCCAGAGTGTCGATGAGAAGGCGGCCGCCAGGCGCCACGACCGGGGTTATCTGCTGGCCAGGGAAAGGATAGATGCCCTCTGCGATACCGGCAGCTTCGTAGAGATCGACCGTTATGCCATGCATGAGTGCATGGACTTCGGAATGGAAAGCAAGAAAGCCTTCGGCGACGGCGTGGTCACCGGACATGCCACGATCGATGGCCGCCCTGTCTATCTCTTCGCTCACGATGTCACCTTTCTCGGTGGCGCCTTAGGCGAGGTCTTCGCCCGCAAAGTCTGCAAGATCATGGACCTGGCCGTCAATGCCGGCTGCCCGGTCATCGGTCTGAACGAGTCAGGCGGCGCCCGTATACAGGAAGGTGTGAAAAGCCTGGCCGGCTACGCCGATATCTTCTACCGCAATGTCAAAGTATCGGGTGTGATACCGCAGATCTCGGTGATCTATGGAGCCTGCGCCGGCGGAGCGGTGTACAGCCCCGCCGTCACCGACTTCACCATCATGGTCAAAGACCACAGCTATATGTTCGTGACCGGACCGGAGATCGTGAAGACCGTCACCGGCGAATCGGTCACCCTGGAAGAGCTGGGTGGCGCCATGGTGCACAATAGCCGCTCCGGGGTGGCTCAACTCCTGGCCGAGGACGAAGAGGACTCTTTCGACCTGGTGCGGCAGCTCCTCTCCTATATCCCCCTCAACAACCTGGAGCCCCCGCCCTCCCTCGATGTCGGTCCGGACGCCGACCCGCAGGCCGGCGAAGCCCTGGACAACCTTGTCCCCCAGGATCCCATGAAACCTTATGACATGCTCCAGGCTATCGAGTCGATTTTCGACTATGGTGAATTCTTCGAGGTCTCCCCCCTATTCGCCCGCAACCTGATCACCGGCTTCGCCAGGCTCGAGGGACAGGTGGTGGGTATCGTGGCCAATCAGCCCAGAGAGCTGGCCGGCTGCCTGGACATCAACGCAAGTGTCAAAGGCGCTCGCTTCGTTCGATTCCTCGATGCCTTCAATATCCCGATCATCACCTTTGTCGACGTGCCCGGCTATCTTCCCGGCACCAATCAGGAATTCGGGGGTATTATCAGGCACGGCGCAAAACTACTTTACGCTTACTGCGAAGCAACGGTGCCGAAGCTCACGGTGATCACCCGCAAGGCTTATGGCGGGGCCTTCGACGTAATGGGCTCAAAGAATGTCGGCGGGGACTACAACTTCGCCTGGCCCACCGCCGAGATCGCTGTGGTGGGAGCGGAAGGAGCCGTCAACCTCCTGTATCGCAAAGAGCTCAAAGAAGAAGCCGGCAAAGATCGGTTCAATAGTCTCGTTTCCGAGTACCGCAACCGCTTCGCCAATCCCTTCATCGCTTCCGAGCAGGGTTATATCGACGACATCATCCTGCCCTCCGAGACCCGCCGCTATCTCAAGAGCGCCCTCACCATGCAGAAAGACAAGCGGGTCGAGCGCCCGCGGCGCAAGCACGGCAATATTCCACTCTGAGCAATCAATTCCAGCGAGGAAGCTGCGGGAAAACCAGGTCCACTCCGCTGAAATCCTCGTTATAAGCAAGGAAATCGATCGGTATCGAGGATGGAGGGGGAAGCTGCGCCTCGTACTTGCCAATCGGGTCGTCAGCACCGACGATCTCCTCGATCTTCTTGAGGACTTCATCTCTCCGGGTGCCGGGGAAGCAAACGAAACATCCGGCCAGGGTGCCCCTGGTCATCTGGAGCTTGCTTACCTTCTTGAGGAATGTGTTCAGGTGCTGGACACAGGTCCGCTCGTCCAGCTCGCCTTCGCGCTCGGGATCTACCAGCCTGGCTATAATCAGGGGTCTCTCGTTGCGATCGAGAAGGACCAGGTCGCTCATGGGCTCTTCCTTGCTGGCGAAGATCCAGCCACTCAGGACCCGGTCCAGGTGTCCGTGATCCACTCTGGCTATGGCTTCCCATAGCTCTTTCTGACGATTGTAAAGACCAGTACGGTGAGCCTGGCGAAAAAATGTCCTGAACAGGAATTCCAGAAATACCGCCGCATGGGGCGGCAGATAATCGTCCAGCCAGTCTATATTGACATTCGCGCAGGCGCTCTCCAGATCCGCTGGACTCACCGATCTCGGGCTGGTCACAACGGAGTAAAGATTGAACGCGTCCTTGTGGAGCGTGCTTATTGAGAACTTGGCTAGGGTCTGCGCTGTCATTTTCTTTTTAAGACATTAGTATATGTCCTAATTGTTCGTGGTACATCTATGTTAACGACTTGCGACAGGAGGTGTTTACAACTTTCGCGAAGATACCTGTTTATCTTCTGATGATGTAAACTAAAAATAGGCGTGCGGCTGTTCATGTACAGTTTTCAGATGGGGGAAGACTGTATCGTGAATGAGGGGCAATTGACTGGCTTTTCTTTGCTGACCAATCCATCAAATCCTTGACGCGATATCAGCTAATGGTGCCCGATAATCGGGCCGGTCTTTCTTTGAGGTTACAAGATCCGGTAGCAACTTGAACATGGCGCTCTTACCATCTCGAACAAATTTCCATATTTCCGCCTCTTCCGTCCTGAGCGATATAAAAAAGGGTGGAGATGAGAAGCGTAATGAGTTCGTCTGGCTAAACCAAGAGCGAGTTTATGCCATAGCCCTGCTTGCCACCGGCAACCATGACCATGCCCAGGAGCTGACAATAGCGGCATTCAAGAATGCCTTCGCGTCCCTTTCTCAAAAGATGCCCAAGAAGGACAGTGAACTGACCATCTGGCAATGGCTGTCCGACTTCATCGTCGAAGCGTGTGCCGAGTATCATGCTCAAAACTCGGACCCACCCAATGAGAATCCCAATATCGATCCCGCCGCCGACGGCTCAGCAAACATGGACTGGGAAACCACCGTCCTGCTGGGCGTCCAGAGAATAAAAAGATGTCTCGGCTCGCTGCCTGAGGACCAGTTGAAGGTCTTCTATCTCAGGCACCACTTGGACCTCAACTACGATCAGATTTCCACCGTTCTCAATCAGACTGTCGAGCAGACCATGTCTGCCTTGTTCAGAGCTCGAGTGCAAATCGTAAAGTGTTTGGGTCGAGGATGAGTAACCCCCGTAAACCAAGCTGGTAAAGAATATGATGAATTGCAGCGAGTATAGATATCTAATTCAACAGAGGTTCGATGAGGAGCTCGGAGGCAACGACGCCGGTTCTCTCGATGAGCATATAGACGATTGCGAGTCCTGCGCGAAGTTCGACCATCAGCTCGAGCAGATGATCCAGGGCGCCGAAGAAGCCTCCATACCGGAAGAGCTCACGCCCCCAAACCCGGAAGCCCTGGCAAAACTGGTACAGCAGCAGCTGCCCCAGCAGAAGGGGAATTTTTTCTCCGCCATCACCAGTATGTTCCAGACAGCCCCCAAAACCGAGCCCAAGCAGAAAGGTAGCAAGAGCCGCGGAGCCAGGGGTGGCAAGACCGCCGCGGCACCCGCCTCCGGCACCAATTTTCCCCATCGCAACAAGCCCAAACGCTCCCCGGCTGAAGATCGCGACCAGGAAGAAGACGCGGCCATGCTCGCCCGGGTCCGCACTCTCAACAAGTCTATAAGCAGCCAGCAGCAACCGCCGGAGCCGCCACGCGGAGACTCCCGGGATCTGCAGTCCACTACCAGCTCCCTGGGCGAAAAGTTCGGCTATGACATGGGCAACGCCATGAGCCCCGACGAAGCGCCTCTCACCCTGGCAGAGTCGATCAGACGAAAGATCTCCGAATCGCAGAGCATATCCACCCAGCCCGATGCCTTTCCCGAACCCCTTTCGGAGCCAGAGCCTCTGCCTCCGCAACAGCCACAGCAAGACCAGTGGAACGCTCCGATTCCCATGCCCGGCTCCGCCCCGGCCGCGCCTCCGGTAGCCATGAGTCAGCCTCAGCCATATGCCAGCCATCCGGGAGGCGATATCGGTCTGAAAGCTCCCGGCGCCGCGGGCAATGACGACAGCGCCTGGGACACCAGGCCGCCTCGCGGAACCATCGGCGATGCCGACAGCGCCGACTGGGGACCGCCTCCTCAGGGAGGCACCTGGGAAGAGAATAATGCAGCCGGAGCGGCGGCCCAGGGAAGCTGGGGGAGTCCGGCGCCCGCCGGTCCCGGATCCTGGTCCGATCCATCGGCTCTTCAAGGCAATCAAGCACAACCCGCTCAGGCGCCCCCTCAAGTCATGGCACCGGATCCCGCTCAAGCCGCATGGTCCCAACCGGCTCCCCAGACCGACGCGCAGAGCGCCTGGCCGGCACCGGCCGGCGGTGGCGGACAGACAGCATGGTCAAGCCCCGGACAGGAGACTCAGCCAGCCCAGCCAGCCCAACCAGCCCAGCCAGCCCAGGATAACCAGGGCTGGAGCTCGCCGCCGGCACCGGCAGGCGGAACCGGCTGGGGCGGAAGCGACACCGCACAACCCGCAGCCTCCGGTGGGCAGGACTGGGGTCAGTCTCAGCAGGGCTGGAGCTCTCCGTCAGCCAGCTCCGCCGGGGCAGGCTGGGGAACGGGTCAGACAGCCGAAAGCGAAGGTAATGGCTGGAACAATCAGGCACCGGCTCAACCGGATGCAGCCTGGCAAGCTCCTCCAGCTCAGGCAGCCCCGGCAGCTCCACCGGCGCCCGAGCCGGTCGCGACCCCTGAATCGACTCCCGGATGGTCATCTCCGGACTCGAGCTCATCCGGATGGGGCGCCCCAGCTGCTCAGACGGACACCAGCGGCTGGGGCAAACCGGCCGCCGATACAGGAACCCCGGCCTCGGCGCCGGGTACGGGCTGGTCCGGAGGCGGAGGCGGCTCCTGGGAAGGAGCCGGTCAGGCAGCCGCACCGACCGACAGCGGAGCCGCCTGGGGTAGTCCGCCCGCAGCGAACCTGGCAAGTCAAGGTTCAGGGTCCTGGGCCGCGGTCTCCCAGACACCGGCAGAGCAACCGACCCCGCAGGCTCCAGAAGCGCCGACCGCACAAGACACCGCCGGCTGGGCAGTGCCGGCCGCCACGCCCTCCGGCTGGGGAGCACCCGGCGCTGACACAGGCGGGGCCGCCAGCGCTGGCTGGCCTCAGGGTCCGGGAGCCCAGGCAGCAGGCAGCACCGGTGCGTCCGGGTGGGGCTCAGGCGCCTCCACAGGCGGCACGGGCTGGGGAGATAGCTCCCAGACAACTCCGGCATCACCGGCACCCTCGCCACCGGCAGCATCTCCGGAAGCGTCCGGTGGATGGAGCATGCCGGCGGCGGCAGAGAGCCAGCCTCAATCGACAGGATGGGGTCAGGCGGCTCCGGCTCAACAAGCTACCGGATGGCCGACTGCCACTCCGGAGGCTCCGGCAGCACCGACAGCAGGCAGCTGGGGAGGCGCTCAGGCAGCTGCGCCGGCGCCAGCGCCAGCCGCCGAGGAAGGCGGCTGGGGTCAGAAGAAAGATCCCGACCCCTGGGGAGGCGGCGCTCAGAGCGCGCAAAGTCGCCCGAACTGGTCTATACAGGCCGAGCAGATGGAGACCGGTTCTTTCAAAGCGTTCCAGGAAGCCGGGATGAGCATTGACGCCCTGGCGCCGGCCCAGCCCATGCCAGCACCATCGGCTGAGCTGCAAGCGAATCGATTCGACGTTCCCATCCAGGAGAGAGCTCAGGAAGCAGCCCCGGCCCATGCCTCGGGCCCATCCTTCGCCGATGCCGGCAACAGCCACTGGGACGTGCCGATACAGGAAAAACTCAAACAACAGGGTGGCGCGATGGAGCCTTCTCCACCTTCGGCCGCGCCACCGCAACCCGAGGCTGCACCTGCGGCCGGAGGATGGCCTGCGCCGCCAGCCGGGAACGAAGTTCAGAGTCACTGGGATCTTCCTATCCAGGAGAAACTGAAAGGCACCGAAGCGCCGGTTCAACCGGTACAACCAGTACAACCTGTACAGCCCATGCAACCGGCAGCGGTCGCGCCATCTATGCAGGCACCCGCACCCGCACCCGCACCCGTACCCGCACCTGCACCCGCACCTGCACCTGCACCTGCACCAGATCAGGGCGGCGGTCTCTTCGGGCAGAAACTGGATGATTCAGCCATCGACAAAATATTCAGCGCCAACCTGGGCGTCACCGAATCGGCCTCGCAGCCGATCGGACAGGCAGCACCACCGGCGATGCCAGACCCTGCAGCACCGGCCATGGGGCAGGCACCGCCCGCGCCCCCGGCTCCGGCACCGGCAACCGGGGGATGGGGAGCTCCGGGAGCTCCGGGAGCTCCGATGGCGCCGCCGTTGCCCGGTGCACCGCCGGCGCCATCGGCCCCGGACATGTCCTTCGCGCCGCCGGTCCAGGCAGTCGAGCCTGCCGCACCGAAATTCACATCGATCCCGCAGAAAGACGGTCCCCAGCAGTCCGCCACTGATCCCGGACTGTTCAACCTGGACGATGCCGCAGTCGACCAGATATTCGAGAAGATGGGAGTCGCCGAGGAATCGAATTCCATCCAGAGTCAGGCACCGGTACCCCCACAACCCGGCGCACCGCCCGCGATGGGAGCCCCGCCGATGCCCGGAGTTGCACAGCCCGTCCCGCCTCCGCAACCCATTGCACCGCCCTCTTTCGGTATCGCGGAAGCCGCGCCGCCGCCACCGCCTGCACCGCCACTCCCAGCTCAGGCGGAGCTGCCGCCACAAGCGCCACCAGCGCCGCCGGCACCACCGGCAATGGCTCCGCCCCAGCAGTCTCAGGCTGGTCTGTTCAACATATCGGATTCGGATATGGACAGAATGTTCGACAACGTCCTGTCCAATCCCGGAGCGGCGGCTCCGGCGCCAGCAGCACCTCCGCCGCAACCCCAGGGATTCCAACAGGCTCAGCCGGCTCCCCCGGCCTTTGGAGCCCCGACCCAGGGATTCCAGCAAGCTCAGCCGGCTCCTGCTGCGCCATCGATGCCGGCTGCTCCCGAGCCTATCCCGGCGCCACCGGTGCCCGCGGCTCCGCCGCCGCCGATGCCGGCTGCTCCCGAGGCTCCGGCCCTGGCCCAGGTCACGCCGGCCATGCCGGTACCGAAAGTAGAGGGCATAGGACGGCTCGATGCCGGTTCGGATTCTTCTGCGGAAGCGGGCTCGGGACGGATCGCCGCCATCGGTAAGTTTCTCCTCGACCAGAAAGATCTGGAGAAACTCGGCAAGATCACCGCCGCGGACCAGTCCGACGTCAAGATGCGCATCCTGACCACCGAAGCCTCGGAAGATCTCCAGACCCTTCTTTCCGAGATCGGCTCGCAACAGAGAGTGATCGGCTCGGTGATCGTGGGTCACGATGGTCTGCTCATAGCCAACACCATGCCCGAGGAAGTGGACGCCGAATCGATCGGAGTCTGGGCGCTGGGCGTCTATATGAATACCGAGCACGTGATCAAGAAGATGGGTCACGAACGGGTTCACCAGGTGGTCTCCAGGACGCCCAGAGGTTATGTGGTCATCGCCGATTTCGGCGGGGGTCTGCTGGTCACCATTACCGAAGGCACCGAGACGGAGACTCTGATCCCGTTGATGCGAAAGATCACCGATCTGGTCTCATAGAAGAGCCCGGAGTAGAGTCAAGCAAAAGGGCGGAATCGATGATTCCGCCCTTTTAATCAGATTGCGATTCTGACTACGGACTAGTTTTCGATCTCGGCATCGATTACATCTTCGTCTCCGGTCTCGCCGGTGGAGCTCTGGGCCGACTGGGCGTTGCCGGCGGCGGCGCCTACCGGTTGCCGAGACTGGACGTCCTGCTGGATGATCACATCGAGACCGCGAAGCTCGTTCATGAGATTCCGAATAGTGTCCAGATCGGCCTCATCTTTCATCTTCTGCCGGAGATCGGCTATCAGATTCTCCGTTCGAGAGCGAGTTCCGGAGCTCACCTGATCGCCAAGCTCTTTGAGCTTGTGCTCGAAGGTGTAGCACATGGAATCGGCCTCGTTGCGCACGTCGATCCGCTCTTTGAGTTGCTTGTCCTCCTGGGCGTGACTCTCGGCCTCGCGAATCATCCGCTCAACATCATCCTTTGAGAGGTTGGTCGAGGCTGTGATCGTGATCTTCTGCTCTTTGCCTGTATTCTGGTCCTTGGCGCTCACCGAGAGAATACCGTTGGCATCGATATCGAAGGAGACCTCGATACGCGGCATACCACGCGGAGCGGCGGCGATGCCATCCAGACGAAAATTGCCCAGCAGTTTGTTCTCGCGAGCCAGAGGTCTTTCACCCTGGAAGACATAAACGTCAACTCCCGGTTGATTGTCCTCGGCTGTGGAGAAGGTCTCGGACTTGTGGCAGGGAATCGTTGTGTTCTTTTCCACGAGCTTGGTGAACACACCGCCCATGGTCTCGATCCCGAGAGAGAGGGGGGTGACATCCAGAAGGACGACTTCCTTCACCTCGCCAGCCAGAACGCCAGCCTGGATCGCCGCTCCCACCGCCACCACCTCGTCGGGATTGACGCTCTGGTTCGGCTCTTTGCCACCGGTCATTTGCTTGACCAGCTCTTTGACAGCGGGGATCCTTGTGGAGCCGCCGACCAGCACTACGTCGTTGATCTCGGAGAGATCCAATCCGGAGTCCTTGATGGCTTGCTCTACCGGTCCACGGCAGCGCTCCACGAGCTCTCTGGTGAGATCATCGAACTTGGCCCGGGATAGTTTCATATCCAGGTGCTTGGGACCGGTCTCGTTGGCGGTGACGAAAGGCAGAGAGATGGTGGTCTCGGTAACCGAAGAAAGCTCGATCTTGGCTTTCTCGGCGGCCTCGGTGAGACGCTGGAGAGCCTGAGGGTCCTTGCGAAGATCGATACCATCGCTCTTCAAGAACTCATCGGCTATCCATTCGACCAGACAATGATCGAAGTCGTCTCCGCCCAGGTGAGTATCGCCGCTGGTGGACTTCACTTCGAAGACACCGTCACCGACTTCCAGGATCGAGACATCGAAGGTTCCGCCGCCCAGGTCGAAAACCAGAATCGTCTCGTCGGTCTTCTTTTCGAGCCCATAAGCGAGGGCCGCTGCCGTGGGCTCGTTGATGATCCGCAGGACATCCAGTCCTGCGATCACGCCGGCATTCTTGGTGGACTGCCTCTGGGAATCGTTGAAGTATGCCGGCACCGTAATAACTGCACCAGTGACGGTTTCACCCAGATAGGTCTCGGCATCCTGCTTGAGCTTGCGAAGCACCATCGCCGAGATCTCCTCAGGCGAATAATCCTTCCCCTGCAAAGTCACCTTGCAGCCGCCGTCCGGTCCCTTGGTGACGCGGTAGGAGGTCTTCTTCATTTCCGATTCCACTTCCTCGAAGCGGCGGCCGATGAAACGCTTTATAGAATAGATAGTGTTCTGCGGGTTGACTACAGCCTGCCGGCGAGCGAGCTGGCCAACGAGTCGCTCTCCGCTTTTTGAGAAGGCCACCACCGACGGGGTGGTCCTCGCACCTTCGGCATTGGCGATCACGGTCGGCTGACCTCCTTCCATGACAGCCACGACCGAGTTTGTGGTGCCTAAATCGATTCCTACTGATTTACCCATAAGATAACCCTCGAGTGAAGATACTAAGTTTTGCCGCCGGGCATGAAAATTCGCGGTCTCCAAGCACAGACCCGTCTATTTCTCAATTTATTCAAGACTGGCAGGAGATCGGCAAAACGCTATCTTTCCTTAATCATCTATTGCTGTCATACTTTGCTGCATGCTCCAGGCATACCAAGCAATAAGACGCGCTATACGGCTCCTGCCGGGCTTGCTGGTGTTCTGGGCGGGTCCTCTGTGTGCCCAGAATTCTTTACAGGGCCCGGATCAGATTCCGCCGCCGCCTCCCGGCACATCCATGCCCACCGGTCTCGTTCCTGGTCCGTCAGTCAAGATGAGCGATCACACTGCTTCCCTGCGCCTGGCCCGGGGAATGAGGATAGTTTTCCCCATCCAGGACGGTCTGGACACCAGGTGGAAACGGGTTGGAGACTACTTTTTCGAGGCTCATATAGACTACTGCGACAACCGGGGCTACGCCTTCGATTGGCACATGTCTGCTCCCGCGGGAGTGTCCGGCTCCCGGGCGGTAGAGATGGAAGATCAGAGGGCAGCGCACAAGGTCAGTCTTTTCTACCCCGACAAAGAGTCGGCTACGATGATCGGCTACACCAGCATCGTGAGGATCTCGGATTATCTCTACGGGAAGCTCAAAGCCGGCGAGAAAGCCAGCTTCGAGACCGACGGTCCTGACAGCCCCCTGGTTCATAAAAGACACACCATGCCTGTGGCAACCTCCATAGAGCCGGTGGGTGAAGAAACGCTGGAGATCACCATAGACGGAGTCAAGAAAACCGTCCGGGCGATAAAGGCCAGGACCGATATCGGATGGAGCTACTGGATCCTGGACAATCCCGCATTTCCGATCATGCTCCAGGGCGACGGGCCATTTCGGTGGAGCGATATAAGCATCTCCTACCGGGACTCCGACGGAGGAGGCGGCGGTCAGGGTCGCACCATGGACGATACCAGCCGAAAAGCCGCCAGAGAGGCCCGGAAGATGATCGATGACCTGGAGAAATCCGGACAGGCAACCTCTTACTTGATCCTTTTCGACTTCGATTCGGACAATCTCAGACTACTTAGCAAGAAAATTCTCGACGAGCTTGCCGATTATCTAGCGAGCAAGCCCGGTCTCTCTCTGCAGGTTGAGGGGCACACCTGCAATATCGGCGGCAAGGCTTACAACCTGGATCTCTCGAGAAGAAGAGCCCGGTCGGTGAAGAACTATCTGGTGGATCACTGTCGCATCGATGTCTCCAGGCTCTCATCGGTGGGCTATGGATTCGAGCGTCCCCTGAAGAGCAACAGCACCGCTGCCGGCAGACGCACGAACCGGCGGGTCGTTTTCAAAGAAGTCGCCGGAAGCAAAGATTAATCCGGGGTCTACGTGGTTTCCCCAATGCTATGTGCCTCAAGCAAACATAGAATATCTCCATCGTTTCTTTGACTTTCTCCAATGGCCCCTCAGAAACCCGAATTACCAGCAAGCAATAAGCTCCTCGCCATGGCTGACTCCAGCGCCGTCGCCGGTGACGGAAGCGATAGTCTAGGGGACAAGCTCTCCCGGGAAGCCCATGTGATCGGGGGCGGGATAGTCGAGGGAACCAGGACCAGCCTGGACAGGGCCATGAGCGACCCGATGACCGCAGTCAAGCTCGGCGGCTCCATGATTGTCGGCACGGCTCTCACCGCCGCGAGCGGACGCAAGGGTCTGGTCGCCACCGGAGCGAAACTGGTCGGTCTCGGTCTTGGTCTGGCTTTCGGAGTGGAGCTCTATGATCAGGGCAAGAACATCGCCGCAGCAGCGGTGGACACCTGGAACAATCCCGGCAATTCGGCCGCTAACCGGGCCAATATCGCCAGCCATATGGGCCCTTTCCTGGTGGACTCGGCCATCTATACCGCCGGCGGGCTATCCGGGGTCAGACTCGGACAACGGTTCTTCCCGGCAACAGGCGAGACGGCAGCCCTGACCGGCGGCACCAGGTCCCTGAAGACAGCAGAGGCCGAAAGCACGGTCAGCGTCAACTTGCTCGAGCGAGGCAAGGGTTTCGAGGTCAATCCAGTGAGCCTGACCACCGACTCTCCACTGGGCGCGTCGGTATCTGCCATAAAACCCAGCATGGCGAAAGTCGAAGCCCTCACCCTGGCCGACGGTCAGGTCGGGGGAGGTCAGGCCACCGGGGTGGCTGTAGGCGAAGGCCAGATTGCCGTCAATCGCCACCTGGTCAAAGATGCCATCTCGGTAACAGTCTTCGACGGCACCGGCAACCCTCACTCCGCCAGGGTCAGCAAGCTCAACCCCGACAGTGAGGTCGACCTGGCTATCCTTCAGCTCGAGAACCCCGGATCATTCAAATCCTTCAGCCCGGCTGCCATGGTCGAGGCAGTAGCCCTGGAAGGTCGCGATATCGCTATTGTCGGGCATCCACTCGGTCGCAGCGACCTCTTCGTCTCGCCGGGCACGGTTCGGACCAAGAGGGGAATCAATATCGCTTGCTCCGCCAATGTCCACCCCGGAAACTGCGGCTCGGCAATCATCGATATGTCCGGAAAGCTCCTGGGAATCATGAGAAGCGAGGGCTCGGCAGGAGTGAATTCGACCCCCTCCTCTCTGATCAAGAGCCTACTCGAAACAGATCACTTCAATCTCGTGGCGCCGTCGAGCGGACCGGGTAAAACGCCCGGGCCGACCCTGAAGACCGCCTACGACGTGGATGCCCCCGCTGCCCTCAGAGTCGTGGACGGAATCTTCGGCGAGAATGTCAGCCGGGGCGTCCCCCCCGACTTCTTCCATGCCAAAGTGAGAAGAGCCGGCGATCTGCTCCTCAAGACGGAATACAGCCCCAACACCAGCGAAATCACCATCACCGCCATGACAGTCAACGGCAGACCTGCCGGCCAGGCGCTCTGGCCCGGCACGGACATTCCCATCGGCAGCTCCAGGCTCAATTTGAAGTTTTCGGAGGGCTTTACGAAAGCCAGCATGCATTCGGTCAATGACCCCACCGGCACTCTTCTTCGCGGGCTCGAGCTCTCAGGCGGACAGGCGAGCTACCTTTCCACGTTGAAACCGAGCAGCACAGGATTCCTGACACCGGAGGCCCTTCCTGTCTCCCCGGCGATGGCAGGCAGAAGCAGCCGCTTCCAGTCCTTTCTCAGCGGTATCGGACCCTATGCTTCAGGTCAGATCACCGCCCTCGGTTTGACCAGGATCGACGGGCTACTCTCAACCAGATAAAGGAGGCGGACCGATCTCATCGCCCCCGCCTGGCGCCGCGGCGATGCTGCACCAGGAATGCAGCTCCTTGAGAGTCATCTTGCTGTGTACCAGAAACTGCTCGAGGACCTTGAGGTCGGCTCTGGTAATCCTTGTTTCCTCGCCTTCCTCGTCGTCGGACATATTGATTATCGTGTCGAAGTACTTGGTTATCAGGCGCAACATCTCGTACTCATCCGTAGTGAATGACTGCGGATTCATGAGAGCACGCATGACCTCTTCACGATCGATCCCGTCATTGTTGGGATCGAGTCGCTCGAAATTGTGCTCCAAGAGCTCGATGATGCTGGGACCATCAAGATAGGTCTCCCCATCGTCTCTTTCTACTTCGTCTCCCTCTCCATGAAGGAGCCATCTGATGTCATTGAGCGCGGCCTGGGCGGCCTGGTGCCTTCTAACCTGATTCATATTCCGTTTCAAGCAAGCAATCTGCTACGGTGATAGACGCCTTCTCTCCAGTCCTCATGCCGGGCGCAAAGCCAGATCTCTCCGTCAGTCACACCCCAATTAGATTTTTCCCTGATTCTCATAATCGCAAACCAGTCCTTGCCCGACTCCACCAGATGCCGGTAATGCCTGTCCTCATGCCGCTCAGGACTATAGGAAACACCGTTGCCGTGAAAGGCCGCCTCAATGCAAGCGTTCTCGCCAGCCCTGCCGAAATCGCCGAAAATCTGTCCCTGTCCCTGCGATCTCTCATGAAATTCCTTCACCAGAGCCTCGAATTCGCTTTTCAGCCGGGATGCCTGGCCTGCTTCCTCGGTCCGCAGCCGGGCGAGAATAGCCCCGCAGGAGCTCTCCTCGATGGAGCCAGGCAGGACGACGCCTTTTCTTACGTGGGGACGGCGTCCGGAAGATGAGGACGAATCAGGCGCCTCTCCGGAGAGCATCACCCGGAACCAGTCCCGGTCCTTCTTCCGGACCCTCGACAGGTCCGCGCTGGCAAAAACAAGGAGCCTCCCGGCTACCGGTCCATGAGGGCTGGGAACCGGCAGTGCCTCCAGATTAATCTCGACCATGAGACCAAGAGGCGCACCCTGCCGGTCGCAGGGCCAGGTCTCGGTCAGGAAGACCCCCGGGCTGCCCCCCGGACCATCCCACAGCCGCACCGGGCTGTCCGGGTCTTCTCCCTCGTCAAGGTCGAGAGAGTTGCAGGGTCTGCCGGCTTTCAAGAGACTTTCCAGAAATGCTCTACGGGCGTCATCGGGAATGCTCTCCAGGAGACTGCCGGCGGGCACGAGACTTGAAAGGAGATCCAGTGATTCTTGCATCGTAGAATAGTAGTTCATAAGACGCTCTAATGGAGATCGAAAATGAAAGACCGGCTGAAAGCCTTCCTCTTATGCTTGCTTACCCTGCTCGTTCTCGCCCCCGCCGCATTCTGTCAAAAGAAGAATGAATTCAAGATCAGCAGCTCGGCGTTCACCGCTGGTGGTGCTATACCCAGGCAATTCACCGGTGACGGCAAGGATGTCTCACCTCCTCTCAGCTGGAGCGGGGTCCCGCAGGGGACCCGCTCCCTGGCCCTCACCTGCGAGGACCCGGACGCTCCGGCCGGCACCTGGTTCCACTGGATTATCTTCAATATTCCGCCCGGTACCGCGCGACTCAAGGAAGGAATCGCCCCCAGCCCTACCCTTGCCGAAGGTATCACCCATGGCAGGAACGACTTCGAGAAGCTCGGGTACAACGGCCCCGCGCCCCCGAGAGGTACCGTTCATCATTATCACTTCAAGCTGGTAGCCCTGGACGGCAAACTCGACCTCAAGCCTGGCTGCTCGAAGAAAGCATATTATGCCGCGATCAAAGGTCACATCCTTGCCAGCACCGAAGTGGTAGGCACTTATCAGCGCTAATTCGACGGGATAAGGCTGGTGGAGCCGGCGGTCATCTCTCCTGAGACTATGCCGGTCTCGCTATCCGACTGGTGCGAGGGAGCCACATCCGGAGTGGTATCGTCGATAGACGGCGACGGAGCCGGCATCTTGACCCGGGTGTCCTCGCCCACCGGCACCGGCGGCGCCTGATCGTCCACGCTGATCACCCGGTTCTTGTCTCTGGTGCCCGCCAGATCGTCGCCGAGGCGCTCGGCGCGATCTTCGAAATCGGATGCCAGGCTCATCTTGCCGGCCTCCTTATAAACCCTGGCCAGACACAAGAGAATCGTGCGGAAGTCGAGGCTCTTCTCGCGATGATTATTGAGCATGATCTGCCGGGCTTTCTCGTAGCTGGCGATGGACTGATCGAGCTTACCCAGCTTCTCGTTCACCCGCCCGATCCTGACGAGAGTGTCCACTGTCTCAGCAGAATCGAGTCCGTACACATCTTTCTGCACCTCCAGAGCCTGCTGGTAATAGCCTTCTGCTTCACCGTCGCTCAGGGAATGTACCTCCGAGGTCTCGCCCAGAGTAGTAAAAGACTTTGCCAGAGCCTTTTTCGCGACTTCCTTCTCGACCTTGCTTCCCTGGGAGGCGATGGATTGCAGGGCCGACACCGTTCCCTTGCTGGGGAAGAGCTGGGCTATCCGGGCTCCGGTCTCGGGATTGGTGAGAGTCGAGATAGCGATGATCGCCATCTTCTTCTCGGACTCGGAGCCGGCCAGGTGCGGCATCAGCTTCTCCATGGTCTGGACTGTTGCTATGGGTGAAATAGATCCCGATAGCCGAGATCAGCACCCCCGAGATGAGCGGTGTCAGAGTGGAGAGCTTGTCCCACAAGTCGCGATCTTTGGCAGGTCTCTTCTTGATCTCTTCGAGATCTCTCGCCAGCTGCTCGTGGCGCTCGGCGACAGTCTTGCTGAGCTCTTCGTGCCTGGCGACAACAGAATCTATCCTGGAGTGGAGTTCGTGTTCCTGCACCTGTCTTCCCCCCGACCCATGATAGCAGGCCGGTTCAATCTGGCCAAACCACATGCTAAGCTTAGCCTATGGATTTCCTCTTAACGATGATGGCGCTATCCGCGACAGTCGATCGGCCGGCGCAACGAGTTGTATACCGTCATGCCAGCCGCCTGGCCAGCCGCAAGCATGACACCACCGATAGCGCCGCTCCCGAGACCGCCGGAAGCCCGGTCGAAAACTTGATTAATCAGGCGCAAGATGCCGGCTCGACAGGCAGACCAGAGGATGCCGTAAAGCTGCTCGAGAAAGCGATCGATCTGAGCCGAGGGGCAAACGATGAGAGCTCTCTGCGTACTGCCTACCGCAAGCTCGGGCTGCTCTACAGCACCATGAAAGACTATGATCGGGCTGTGAAAGCCCTCGAGCAGTCGATAGAGCAGAGCACGAAAGATATAAGCACGCAGGGTGATAGTATCCAGGCCAAGACCGATCTGGTGGCAGCTCGTTATGTTCTGGCCCGCACTTATCAGGCCAGCGGCGCCTTCGACCGAGCTCTCGAGCAATGCCAGTTGGCTCTCGATCTCGCTCAGTCCGACCTTTCCAGCGCCCCTCTCCTGATTGCCAGAATCAAAGCCCTGAAGACCGAGCTCGTGCTCAGCCACATCGAGAACAAGCTCGACAAGCCCAGCGAAAAACCCGAGAGCCAGGCTGAATTCGCCATGAGAACACCTCTCACCGGGTCGGTCAGCACCATGGCAGCGGGCAGCGCAAGGACTACCGGCTCTCCCCTTCTGGTATCAGAGATACCGAGCCTGGATCGCAATGCGGAGCCTCCACTGAAATCCGGGACAGAGAACAATGTCGTCCTGGACGGAACGAAAAAGGCCCGCCTCACTCTGGCCCAGAAAGTGACGGAATACGGCTCCATGGGGCTGGGTCTCACCGCCTCCATAGGAGCGCCATGGATGGTGAACCATGTCCTCAACGGGGGCTCCGCTCAGGCAGCCGGAGTGAGGAAATGGGACATCCTTTTAGCGGTGGACGGTCATCCGATTACCGGTGTGGACATCAAGACCGTACACTTCATGCTCACCGGCAGGAAAGGCGAGATCAGGAATCTCGAGGTCATGCGGGAAAGAAACAAGCTGGTGATTCAGGTCCCGCTCTGGAACGTCTACGAAATGCGTGATCCAGCCACCGAGCATATCGAGTATTACTGGTTTCTCCTCTACAATAACTACATCACCGGTCAGGAGTACGCCAAGCTGGCAGCGCCCTACGAGAAGTATCTGAATTGACCGGTCAAGATTATTAAAGTGTTGAGGCGAGGCGAAGACTCGACAGAATAAATAGAATTGATATTGGTAACTGGTTTCGGCTAATTCGGAGAACCGATCATGGCACTGGGCAAACGAATACTTCTTTTTCTGGTAGTTAATATCCTCATCGTCACGATGTTCTCCATCGTCATGCGTGTCTTTCACCTGGAGTACTACCTCACCGACTACGGTCTCAACTATACGAGCCTGGCGTTCACCTGCCTGTTCTATGGATTCGCGGGCTCTTTCATATCGCTTCTCATTTCAAGAGCAGTAGCGAAATGGACCTACAAAATCCAGCTGATCGGCCCGAATGCCAGCGATCCCGGACTGCGCAGGATCTATGTTATGGTCCAGGATCTCGCCCGCCGCGCCGGGCTTCCGGAGACACCGGAAGTCGGCTTCTACGACTCTCCGGAGATCAACGCTTTTGCCACCGGTCCGTCAAAATCCAGAGCACTGGTGGCGGTATCGACCGGACTGCTCGCCTCCATGCGCGAAGACGAGGTCGAAGGCGTGCTCGGGCACGAGATAAGCCACATAGCCAACGGCGACATGGTGACCATGACCCTGCTTCAGGGACTGGTCAACGCTTTCGTGATGTTCCTGGCCAGGGCGGTCGCCTATGCCATCACCCGGGCCGGCTCCCGTGACGGAGAAGGCAGTTATCTGGCCTATATGCTCATCACCCTGGTCCTGCAAATCGCTTTCATGCTCCTGGGCTCCATCGTCATCAATTGGTTCTCGAGAGTCAGGGAATACAGGGCTGACCAGGGCGGCGCCAGCCTTGCCGGCAAGGACAAAATGAGACATGCCCTGGAGAGGCTCAAAGCGAATTTCGATGCTGTCGAGGGAAGACAGGGGGCTTTGCAGACCCTGCAGATATCGAGCAAGCCCGAAGGTGTCCTGGGCATGCTATTCGCTTCCCATCCGCCCCTGGAAAAGAGAATCGAGCGCCTGAGCAACTAGCTCTTCAGTCTATTTTGGCAATGTTCCGATGGAACCGTGACACGACATTGGGGTCCGGGAAAATCCGCACGCGGCTGTGGTCCTTGCCTTCATACTGGAACTGGTCCAGCACATAACGAATGCTCTCGAGCCTGGCTTGCTTCTTATTGTTGGCTTTTACGATTATCCATGGACTGAAAGAAGTATGGGTCTTGCTGAACATGTCTTCTTTGTAAGTCGTATATCGATCCCAGAGCTCCTGGGCTCTCTGATCGATGGGGCTGAGCTTCCATTGCTTGAGTGGATTCTCCCGCCGGGCCGCAAAACGTCTTGACTGCTCGTCTTTGGAGATGGAGAACCAGAACTTGATGATCGAGATTCCCGATTCGAATAGCATATGCTCGAATTCCGGGACCTGGCGCATGAATCGCTTGTAGTCCTCGGGAGTGCAGAAGCCGTTCACCGGCTCGACCACCGCGCGGTTGTACCAGCTCCGGTCGAAGAATACTATCTCCCCGGCGTTGGGAAGCTGTTTGACATAACGCTGGAAATACCACTGCCCGGACTCCATCTCGCTGGGCTTGGGCAGAGCGACGATCCTCATGGCCCGGGGATTGAGGTGCTCGACAAAACGCCGGATAGTGCCGCCCTTGCCGGCAGCATCGCGACCTTCCAGAATCACTGCCACTCGGCGGTTGGTTTCCTGGACCCAGCGCTGCAATTTGATCAGCTCGATCTGGAGCTGGACGAGCTCGTTCTCATAATGAAGATTGTCCAGGACTCGATTGAGCTTGATCTTTCTCGATTTGAGAAGCTGCACCAGGCCGTTGCGGGTATTGAGAAGCTTGACGTCCTTCTCGGTAAGAACGCCCTCCTCCGCCTGAGGATCGAAAACCGCTGAATCAGTGACCAGGGAGAGACGATGGCTTTCTGCACCATTAGAGCCACCACTGGTCTTATCGGTCGCAGGCTTGCTGCGAATCTTTTTGCTCTTGTTTGCCATAGGTGTTTTATACCCATATAATTCAAAGATGGTCAAGGTTTCCAAGCGTGTTCTCCTGGCGGGCGCCGGATTCTGCCTGCTCCTGGGGCTGACGCTGCCCATATCCAATTTCTTCCTTCCCCGCGACCAGATCAAGGTCGAGGGCGGCACACCGGAATTCGCCCGGGCATCTGCAGTTTTGCAGAAAAAATGCGCCGACTGCCATTCACCGGACATGACATCCTATCCGATCTATTTCAACCTGCCCATTGCCAACCAGCTGATCAGGGAGGACATCGAGGAAGCCCAGGAACACGTCACTTTCAGCCGAGCCGAGCTTTCCGGGAAAGAGAAATTCTCCGCCGTCGCCCAGACCAAGATCTATTCGGTCGTGGACGCAGGCGAGATGCCACCGGCAAAATACACGCTCATGCACTGGGATGCCGGCATCACTCAGTCCGATAAAGACGTCATCCTCGCCTGGATAAAATCGGAAGGCAAGTCCGTGGGCGTCGAGGCGATTCCGGATCAAAACCCCTTCGACCCCGACATCAGGAAGGCTGCCCTGGGCCGAAAGCTCTTCCATGACAAAAGACTCTCCGGGGACGATACTGTCTCCTGCGCCACCTGTCACGCTTTCGACAAAGGCGGCACCGACCATCTCAAGACGTCCGCCGGGATACGGGGACAGAAAGGGCCCGTAAACGCTCCCACTGTTTTCAATTCGGCCTATAACCTGGCCCAGTTCTGGGACGGCCGCTCGCCGGATCTCAACGACCAGGCAGGCGGCCCGGTCAACAACCCGGTAGAGATGGGCTCCAGCTGGGAGCAGGTAATGAGCAAGCTCGAGGATGACAGCGAGTACCGGAAAGAGTTCGCCGACCTCTATCCCGAAGGCATGAACGCCAGGAGCATCGCCGACGCCATCGCCAGTTTCGAGAAGACACTGATCACCCCCGGCTCGGCCTTCGACCGGTTTCTAGCAGGGGATTTGAAGGCTCTCAAGAAAGACGAGCGTAGAGGCTATGACCTGTTCGTGAAGAATCAATGTGTCACCTGTCACATCGGTCCCGCTCTGGGCGGCAGTTCCTACGAAAAAATGGGCGTGAAAGGCGATTATTTCGCCTGGCGCGGCAACCCAACCAGGGCCGATCTCGGTCGCTACAACTTCACTAAGAAAGAAGAAGACAAACACAAGTTCAAGGTCCCGACCCTCCGCAATGTCGCTCTCACCTGGCCATATTTCCACGACGGCTCCACCTCGGATCTTGGTGAAGCAGTAAAGATCATGGCAAAATACCAGAACGGTGTCGATCTCTCGGATGAGGATGCCGGACTGATAGTAAAATTCCTTCACAGCCTGACCGGGCAATACCAAGGCAAAATGCTGACCACGGCGGACAAACCCGATTGAAAAACGAATCGAATCATCGAGCTAAGACTATGATCCTGACTATGAGCCTGCCTCTCATTATCGCGGCTCAGGCAAGCCTGCCTGGCACCGCAGCTGAAGTCAACTGGGCGGCAAAGAATGCGGAGCTCACCACCGATGAGTTCCTCAATCTCCTTTTCCGCAGCGAATATCAACCTTACCACACAATTGCAAGACTCAGGGTTTCTTTTGTTCCGAAGCAATCGCCCGCTGATGCCGTGCTCTTCGTTCTGGCACCAATAGTGGTGCCAGAACCCGACCTGCCGACCAGGGCAAACCTCGAAAAATCGCTGACAAACCAGGCCTCGATCTTCCGGGATATAGCCGCGAGACTCCTGGGGAGCCCCCAGGTGAAGAAGCGCTGGCCGGGAGCAACCATCGAGAAGAACTTCGTGATTCGCTTCACCGACGCCAATGAGAAAGACAAGACCATAGCGATATTCGCCGCCGATCGCTTCCAGAGCAAACCGGAGGATATCGAGACCCTGACTGGCGACCTGGAGCCTCGCATTGGCGAGCCCTGGAATCAATAGGATATATAACATGATCATGTGTCGTCGATTAATCGCCTCGGTTGTTCTGGCAAGCGGCTCCATGCTCGCTCTCGCCCTGGCTCAGACCGGTGAAGCAACCGCCCAGACCGGCTCGGGTCTCACTGTCGAGGGACTTAGAAGCCAGATAGAAGGCAGGCTGGACGGCATCTGGTCCAATATCTCCCCGGGTCAGGGCGGTGGCGCCGTGATCGATTTCACCATAGAAGGAACCGGGCAGATGTCCGGGCTCAAACTCTTCAAATCGAGCGGCACCGAGAGCTTCGACCATGCCTGCGTAGGCACCATCAAACGTCTGATTCCCCTGCCTGCTCTTCCAGCCGAGCTCGGCGTAAGCTCCATGGCTCTCAGAGCGACATTCGTTTCGGCGCCGGCCAAAAAGGTCAGCCTGGGCTTCGCTCCCCTCACCAGCCGCAAGAGCCAGCTCCCCGCCAGCCAGCCTGCCCCGCCGGCCGCTTCTCAGCCATCGGCCCCGCCGCAGCCCGGCCCGGACGGTGCCAGGCTCGCTGTGAAAAAACTCAACCAGGCAGTGGTGGCCATCAACGACAACAATTTCAAAACCGCCATCGCGCTTCTCGAAGAGAGTCTCAAACTCAATCCGGACTATAAGCTAGCCCGGGACAACCTGGCGGTTGCCTACAACAACTACGGTATGGAGCTCCAAAGCAACCCGGCGGAAGCCATAACGATGTTCCACCGAGCTCTTGCCCTGGAGCCAGCCAGCGAGCAGACCAGAGGGAATCTGGAGAAAGCGATCAAATTAGCCGGTAAAGATCCGGCTTCATTCAAAGACCGGGTCGACCTCGGGGACCAGGCGGCAAAGGCCGGCGATAAGATCGGCGCCCGCTTCGAGTACGAGCAGGCCCTGGCGATCAAAGACGACCCCCTGGTCAAAGCCAGGATCCAGGCGCTTTTCGCCCCACCGCCTCCGAAAGAGCCCCAGCAACCGGCACCGAGCAAAAAACCGGCTCCCAGCCAGCCTGTAGCTCAGAAAAAGCCGGTCCCGGCGAAAACACCGGTAAAGACCCCGGTCAAGACGGCTGGTACGGCCGCGGGCCCGGCCGCCGTCAATCAAAAGCTCGACACGGTCTACAAGCATCTGGACGAGCTCGAGCAACGATGCTTCAAGAGGACTTTCGAGAACGACGACATCATCACCCGTTTGAACAGGCTCGATGTCAAGTTATTCGGCAAGCCCCAGCCCGGCAATCCAAGACGCAGGCTGGACGGCCTCCTCCTCATGCAGTAGCAAACCACGGGCGGTATCGGCGCTCATATAGAAAGGCTTGCCGACAAGGGTCGGAGAACCCTCCGGCAATATCTGCTGGCTCTGCTGATCCTGAATGTGACATTGCCCGGCTGGATATCGCGGTGAAGGACGCGATGATCGTGCGCATAGGAGAGCGCCTCGCAGAGCTTGATAGCGATATCGCAACATTCGGTCCACTTCAGCGGCGCATTATCCTCGAGAAATTCGGTCAGCACCGTGCCGTCTACGAAGTCCAGCACCATATACGGCGCACCGCCAGGGCTCACATCGAAATCGAGCACGCGAACTATGCCTGGATGATTGAGCTTGCTGGTCGCCCTGGCCTCCTCCTGGAAAGAGACCATCTGAGCCGCTGTCAGCGTCTTCAGCACCTTCACTGCCACGAGTTTTTTGAGGAGCAGATCGTAAGCCTTGTAGATCGCACCTGAGGCGCCACTACCGAGGAGCTGGAGGGGTCTATAGCGACCGGACGGAAAGCTGTCAGCAAACCTTGCAGACTTCTTCTCTCAAGCGAGCGGCTCCAGCCTAGACATCCAGATCCCGGGCCATGACAGCGCCTCCGCCGTCCTGCCTGGCCCGATCCCGGGCGCTCTCCGCCATGGCCAGGAGAGTCGGCATATCCTGCGCATCTTCGGGGAATGTAGCACAGCCGATGGTCAAGAACGTCGAATCCGTGCTGGTCATGGCCAGCTCGAGAATGCTCGAGGGTAGCGACTTGAGGATCGCCCTGGCGATTTTCTCCGTGGCGGCGAACTCGGTATTGAAAAGAAGCAAACCCAGGTCGTTCTCGTAATGGGAAATGATCCCCCGGAAGTTGGCGACTCCGCATATCTCTCGCCAGAGCAGCTGAAAACCCTCCGGACTGAGGGTCGAGCGACCCTCGCCCTGATCCCGGCCGGACCTGATGGCAAGCAAGATCACCGACAGTGGCACATCGGGCTCGCTATTGATGTGATGATTGAGCAGGTAGAGGAAGGATGAGTAATCGTAGAGCCCGGTATCATCACGTAAGAGCTTGTTCTCGACACTCTCGATCAGGGACGGATCGAGGGTCTTGGGCTCGACGGCGGCGGAGCGCCCGCCCGATTGACGGAGAGTGATCAGCTCGAGCCGGAGAAGAGAAGCTATGGCGAAGACCCAGCGGCTGCGAGTGAGCCAGAGTCCCTCGACGATCTCCTGCACCGTTCGGCGCCCATCGATCATGGCATAGACTTTCGTCTCCAGCTCCGGATCGTAGCTCTGCTTCTCCCTGAGCACAGCAGGCACCCGGTCCGCGGTGAGGGACGGGTCCCGGCTAACCAGTACAGAGCCCATCTGCAAACCAGCGCCTTTGAGATAGACCGTACAGTCCATCAACATGGCACCATCGAGAACCAGGCGATCGAGAGCGGTGGAAATGGTTTTCTCGTCGGTCTTGAGTTTGTGCTCGAACTGGAAGTCACCGTCCTGCCAGCAGATAGCCTGAAGGAGGCATTCCTCTCCGACGCCCCTGCTTCCTTCGGCATGCGTAGGCACGCCGTCCTCGAAAAAGACATCGGCGAACGAAGATTGTCTCTGGATTCGCAGGCGCCCGGACATTCGATCGAGCTTGATGGACTGGAGCAAATTGGTGATGCTGACGATAGCCAGGTTGCCTTTGAGGACGTCCGGAGCGCTGGTCATCAACCTGGAGTCTCCGAATATGGGTACGCTGTCGAAGGTTCTGGTGGCTTCGAAGCTCTGGTTTGCCGCCTGGCCGGCACCGGAATCGGCAGTAGAATCCGAGGAGAGCTCCGCCACTCTGGGGAGCTTGCTCATGGTGTCGAATCCCACCTTCTCCTGGCCGGTCCTGACCACAGACTGCAAAGAAGTATTGATCCGGCTCTGAATCGCCTCGATGTCGGCACCCACCGCATACCAGAGCTCCAGAGCACCGGCGCCGGAGCGGGAAAGCATGCGCCACTCGGGTGCTCCGCTCTCGCGGCCGATTATGGTGAGGAGAAACTCCTCATTGATGCCCGGGTCTTTCCAGACGAATTGAAAAAGGACGTTTTTCTCGGCCTGGCAGAAAGTCAGGAAGCGCCTCAGGTCTTGCGGTCCCGGCTTGCTTACCAGTCTCTGCAGACGCTGGGCGGCACCACCTTGTTGTGAGCTATTTTCCTGGCCGCCTGACATCGCGATCTCTACAGTCCCTTGTAAACCAGACAATATTCTACTAGAGCCGTCTATATTAAAGCATGCTAATGAGCCGGATTTTCGGGAACTCCCTCATATCGGTGGCGTCCCTGAGAGAGTAAGCAAGTTTTTCGATCCGACTCCCCCAAATACGCACCCGGTCGCCAGCCGAGTGCGTATTTTTCTTACAGCTTTCCGGCTACCAGAATTGAGCGGTGGAGCCCCGGGCACGGCGGATCAACCAGATCCCGCCGAAACCGAATTGCAGGGCCAGGACAAGCACCGTCGGCCCCACCGTATTTATCCTCTCCACCTCGATACCGGCTGGAATTCCATTTGTCTCGAGAAGGAAAAGAAGGGCGAAAAATGCCGCCCCCAGGGACTCAAGGATAAGGCAAGAACAGAGCAGGCTGAGCCAGCCATCCCCGGCATAGAAATTAGTGCCGTTCTTGAAAGAGGTGCTCAGGACACGCATGAATGAGGCTACTCTGAAAACGAAAAAGAGAATCACGAAAATGCATGTCTGCATGAAAATGCACTTCGCAAAAGCAATAACGGCGGTGACCGTATCGAAGCTCTCGAATAGATAGAGATAAGGAAGGAATGAGACCGCAAAAAAAATAAGGGCGATCTGCCAGAGACGGTCGCTTCTTTGATGGGCGCGCTTGACCTGATCCAGAAGAACCAGGGGCGGCCCGCCTGCGAAAACGAACTCCAGATCTTTGACCAGCTCGGCCATGTGCTGATAGCGCTCATCGGGAGACTTGGCAAGACAGTGACAGACAATCGACTCTATAGACTCGCTGATGTCCAGGGTGCGGTATTTGCGGCGAAATCCGCCGACATTGTAATGGAGCTGCTTGAGAATGACTTTCACCGGATTTGGTGCAGCAAATGCCGAACGGCCCGTGAGACATTCGTGCATTACGCAGCCAAGCGAATATATATCGGTGCGCTGGTCGATCAGGTCTCCCCGGCACTGCTCCGGGCTCATATATTCCGGGCTGCCGAAGACCTCGCCGGTGCGCGTGATGGTCGAGATGGTGCTGCCTTCCACCTGCCTGGCGATGCCGAAATCCACAATCTTCACGAGCGGATAGCCGCCCGACTGCTCGACGATGATATTGCCGGGCTTGAGATCGCGGTGGATGACCCCCCGAGAATGTGCATGAGCCATGGCATTGGCGATCTGGATAAAGATCTCCACCGCCTCCTTTTCATCAAGGAAAACCTGCCTTTCGATTATCTCGGCGAGAGTCTCGCCATCGGTATATTCCATGGTGAGATAAGGCGAGCCCTCGCCGAGCAAGCCATAATCCTTAACCGCGACCAGATTGGGATGGTCGAGAACGGATGCCGAGGCAGCCTCCTGCTCGAATCGTTTGACGGCAAGCGGGTCGTCTGCGGCATGGAGGAGCTTGAGGGCGAGATGCTCACCGGTAACCCTCTCTTTCACCTGGAGCACGGTGCCCATCCCGCCCCGGCCGATTACACGCACCAGCTCGAAGTTGTCCGGCAGGGCGGGAAGGCTCTCGGGCTCGACGCGGCTCTCTGTGTTGCCGGCAGCCGAGAGCTCGCAGGTACAGGCACGGAAGAGCCATCCGGAGAAGGAGCCGTGAGGAGTTTTCGAGCGATTGCGCCCGCAATGAGGGCAACTCATAGCAATCTCTTTTCGTGCTGCCTCGCGCCTGTTCATTTCGATATCAGATCCGAATCGACGATGCGTTTGTCACGGTCGAGGAGCTGGAGACGCACCTGGACCGCCCTGGGAAGCGAGGACATGAGCCTTCTGGACTCCGCCTCCAGCCTCTCGGCCTCACCGCTCTCGCCGAGCCCTTTGCCGACAGAAGCGCACTCTCCATAAAGCCTGGACTTCTCGAATATATAGCTATCTTGCTGCAGAGGACCGGCACGCACCAGATCGAAGTCGCCGAGAGCCCGTTGCAGGGCTTCTTTCGCCTCTTGCTTCTTGCCTTCCCCGGAAAGACAGGAGGCGATCTTCACTCCCACCGTGGCCCGGCGCATGGGGTTCTGCGCTCCGGCATAGATCTCGTGAAGCCTCTCCAACAGGGCCCTGGCATCCTGATAACGCCCCCTGCTAATCAGGGCGCTGGCGTAGGAGCGCAGCACCCGCCGGCCTTCGAAGCTATCCTCCCTTCCCTCGATCTGGGCCAGGGTCTCCCGGTAGAGGGTGAAAGCCCGGTCGTCGCTGCCGGCAAGCAAGAGGGCATAGGCCAGACGCAGCTTATCGAGTATCCCGGCATGCCGGCTCGCCCCCTGCTTCTCGTAAATGGCCAGGGCTCTGTCGATTTCTCCCTGAGCCAGAAAGTCATCAGCCAGCGCCTGCTCGAGCGAAGAGGCCTGGCTCTCCGGCAAGCCGGCGATCACCTTCCCGGCCTCCGACCGCAAGGACCGGGCCCGGTCGGTTTGCGAGCCGTTCGCTCCGAGATAGAGGAGGTTGGCAAAACGAAGCAATAGCCTGGCCAGCGACTCTTTCGATTCACCCTGTCGGGCCTGGTCCAGGACGGTCTCGAAAAACCTGCCATCACCGAGATCGAGATCCCTCATCAGGCATGCCTCCACGAACTCTGCCCGGGCCTCGCTCTCGCTGCCCGGAGCCTGCGGGAGATAGAGCCGGCCCAGGGCGCGCATGCCTTTGACCCCGGGCTTATTGCGGTCCGGGTCCCGGACGATGGCGAGAATCGATCGCAGGTCTCGTTCAGCCCCCTCGAGATTGCCGCTATCCAGCTCGATCTTGTAGAGGAGACGCCAGAATGGAATCTGATTCTGGCTCTCGTCCCGGCGCTCCGAAAGGATGTCCAGGCCCGAAAGACAATCCTGCCTGGCGCCTTTCATGTCTTTACCGGCATACTCCTCGCTGGCAAGCAGGAGCAGAGCGAAAGGCTTGTTGTATGGATCGGCTGTCGCCACAAGACGGCGGGCGATCGCTTTCCTCCTGTCCAGCTCGCTCTTGGCGGTGAGGTTGAGGGACGAGAAGTCCGAAAGCCACTTGAAATCATCTTTGAGCACAAACACCATGCCGGATCCCGCCATCCCCAGCAGAGCGAGAATCATCAGGGCGAGATTGCGGAATGACTTTCCCTGGACAGGAGACGATGAGCGGCGCCGGCGCATCTTGATGGACTGTCCCCGGGAAGCCCGCTCGAGATCCTTTCTGAGGGACTGCATGGAACGGTAGCGGTTGCCCGGCTCTTTCTCGAGACAGTTCGCCACGATCTCGGCAAGGCCGCGTATATCCTTCAAACCGGTCAGTTTCGGGGCAGGATCATAGAGATGCTGGAGAACTACTTTGACAGGGCTCTCGTCTCTGAAAGGCGGACTGCCAGTGAGAGTCTCGTACATGAGACAGCCGAAAGAATAGATATCCGAGGCCGGCCCCATCCGGTCGCCCTGACACTGCTCCGGAGACATATAGAACGGGCTGCCCAGAATCTCGCCGGTCTGGGTCAGCTTGGTAGTGGCTTTGCCGGAGAGGACCTTGGCGATTCCGAAATCCAGGACCTTCACACGGTCGGCTCCAGCCTCGTCCAGGACTATGACATTGCTCGGCTTCAGGTCCCGGTGAATGACCTTCTTCTGGTGCGCATACTCCAGAGAAGCCGCGATCTGGTCGAAGATATCCAGAGCTCGCCTCTCATCGAGAGGACCCTCCCTTTCGATAAGAGTCGAAAGACTCGGTCCGTCGAGAAACTCCATCACCTGGTAGGGGATCCCACCGGGTCCCTGACCTGAGCCGAAAACTCTCACCAGGTTGGGATGGTCCAGAGAAGCAGCCGTCTCTACCTCATGCCGGAAGCGTCCGGCAGCAGACTCGTCGGAAGCCAGCTCGGAAGACAGGACTTTGATTGCCACGCGGCACTGCCGGGTATCGTCGCGGACTTCGTATACCGTCCCCATGCCCCCGGAGCCGATCTCGCCCAGGATCTGGAAACACTCCGGAAGAATAGCCTGAACAGGCGTCTTGCTGCAGGCGCAGCGCCGGTCCTGGAATATCCAGCCGGTCATGGAGCCGCTCGAGATCCCGCCTGTCGGCTTGCCGCAGACGGTACAGAGCCCAGTACGCGGGAGTGAAGACGGGTCTCTCTCTTTCACGCTCAACTCCGGATGCTTATTATCTTTACCCCGGACTCCGCCCCTCAAAACCGGACTGGCTCGGACTTCAGGGCGCAGCGGCAGTCATTCACCAGATACGGTGGCATATTCCGGTCCGTTTGAGATTTCTCTCATCAGCAATGTTAAGCTGTCGGGACACAGGTCTTTGATACCTGACGCTTTAGCTGTCATACTGTACCCACGCTTCGAGAGAAGCCCGCTTGCGGCATCTTTTGTTCGGGCCGCAGCTTCCAATGCAGAGTGAGTTAAATGAATACAAGACTATATGTAGGGAATCTCCCGTTCAGTATCGACGAAACCGACGTGGAGAAACTCTTCTCCCAGTCCGGAATCGTCAAATCCGTAGCCATGCCCATCGATAGAGAAACCGGCAGAAAACGCGGTTTCGCCTTCGTGGAGATGGAGAATGCCGAGCAGGCGGAAGCCGCCATCGAGCAATTCAACGGCAATACCGTCGATGGCAGAAAAATTGTCGTGAATGCCTCCAGACCCAGAACCGGCAACTGGTAACCGGTCTGATCAGACAAAAAATTCAGACAAAGTTTACAGGCGGGTACTAAAAGTATCCGCCTGTTCTTTTCTTTTACTGTTTTTTCGATCTGTACAACAGAGCGAAAGCCGGGCGGACACCGGAAAGTATCCACCTGCCAGTATTTACCGATTTGTATCAGGCTGACAATCATTTAAGGTTGTCGGATCAGAAGCCGTCCGTCGGCTGTAACTCGCTTCTCTACACTCGACTACCCGATGAAGTAATGTCGAGCCTTAAAGATCTGAGCGCTTGACATCAATGGTGCGGTTCAATCCTTCCCAAAACATGCGATACTGGCAAGCGGTCCAATTGAAGGAGCACACTCGTGATCGAGTTCCTCGCAATATTGCTGGTGTCCTATGTGATCCACGGTCTGGGTATGACCATCGGCTATCACCGGCTTCTTTCGCACCGTTCTTTCACCTGCCCCAAACCGGTGGAGTACTTTTTCGTGACCCTCGCTTATCTGGGTCTGCAGGGCTCTCCCATGTGGTGGGCTGCCATGCACCGTGCTCATCACCGTTTCGTGGACACCGAGCTCGATCCGCATTCGCCCAAGTACGGTCTCTTCAACGCCAGCGTCGGCTGGTTGATGAAGAAGAAATACCCGGATCACGTGATCCCGTCCGTGCAGTGCAAGGACATGTATAACGATCCGTTCTATAGATTCCTCGACCAGAACGGCAATATCGTCGCCATGAATTTCCTCTGTCTGGGTATCTGCATTGCTTTTCGTCTTCTGCTCTGGGCCATTTTCGGCTGGCAAGTAGCCCTGGCCAATGCCATCGGCTCCCTGGCCATTTTCGGCGTGCCGCTGATGCTCAATGTCATCTGTCATATCCCGCGTCTGGGCTACAAGAACTTCGCCACCGAAGATGATGGCGTCAATGTCTGGTGGGTCGGCATCCTCGCCCTGGGCGAAGGCTGGCACAACAACCACCACGCCTACCCGGGCGCGGCCCGCAACGGCATGAGACTGCATGAGATCGATGTCTCTTTCATGACCATTCGCTTTCTGAAAGCAATCGGACTGATCCGCTGGTTGAACCCGGGTCCCAAGATGGAAGAGAAGCGTCCGCTCAGAGTCGCCAGCCTGGCTGCTTCGAGTTTCGCCCACCGGCGCCACAAAGTCCTGCGCAGACGCAAGCTGAAAGCGCTGGCTCGCTCGGAAGCCTGATCAGCACCAGCACTCCGCATTCGCCTCTAAAAGAGCATAACAGTCGCCGTCACAGGCGGTCAGAATCGCTTGCAGAGACTCGCCTGAGGGCATGGACTTGAGACCTCCCAGGGACCGGGCCAGAGCAAAGAGCCGGCGTCCCTCGGCAAGGCTCGAGAGGGCCAGGAGCTCCGCCAGTCCGCGCGGAACTTGAAAATGATGATAGTCGATGGGGGTGGTCCAGTCGCCTCCCCAGATTGAAAAACCCAGCTCTTCAAAAATCGGCGCAATCTTCTCCACCATGCCCGGGCGCTGCAGACGCCTATTCATGAACCGCCAGCCGGCCGGAGGAAAGATGCTCGCTTTGCCTTCCGGCTCGTCGAAAACCACGAAGGGGTTATTGAGCGGATTGATATCGATAGCCAGACCGTAAGCGTGAAGAGAGAAAGAGGAGCTGCCTTCCACGTGCCTGCAATTGAAAGACGAGGAATTGTTATCAGCCATGGAAGCATCGTCTTTGCCACCATAATGATGCAGACCGCGCACGGAGGCCAGCGGAAAATCCATGGTCCTCAGTCTCTCGAATAGAGCAGCCACGGCTTCGGCGACGACGTCCATGACAATTATCTCGCCGTTTTCGTTCACACGCCCGTCGAAATCGACATAGGTCACAGGCACCCGGGCAAGACGCTCGATGGGCAGAGGAGCGCCTTCGTGCCAGACGCCCGTAGCGACCATGCTAGTCTTCAGATCATCGCCAAGAGGAAAGTCCATGCCGTAAGTATAAACCTGCTTCAAATCGGCGGCATAATGTGTCAGACTCAGGTTCCCTATCTAAAGCTGAGATGAGATGAGAATCGGTTTTTTCGTCAACGACGTGCAGAAAGAGCTTTCGCACTACACCACGAATGGTCTCGCCCTGGCTGCCCTGGGCCGGGATCATGAAGCCTGGGTGATGGGGGTTGACGATCTCATCTATGACGAAGACGACAAGGTGAAGTCCGTCGCCAGGCACGTTCCTAAGAAGAAATACAAGTCGAGCGAGGCTTATCTGAAAGATCTGAAAGGCAGCCAGGCTCGCGTAGAGGAGATCACCCTGGACGATCTCGACGTACTCTTTCTCCGCTTCGATCCTGCTCGTGAGCCTGAAAGCAGGCACTGGGCTCGCCGGGTCGGGATCGATTTCGGAAGGGCCGCCATGCGCAACGGCGTCCTGGTGCTCAACGATCCCAACGGTCTCTCCCACGCTCGTAACAAACTCTATTTCCAGCTCTTTCCGCAGGACGTGCGACCGAAAACGATCATCACCCGCAACCGAGAGCACATCAAAGCCTTCGCCAGCAAACGGAAAGGCTTCGTCATCCTCAAGCCCCTCCAGGGTTTCGGCGGAAAAGGAATCTTCAAGGTGAGAGGCACCGAGACCTCTAACCTCAATCAGATCATCGACGCCCTCAGCGATGGTGGCTATATCATCGCCCAGGAATATCTCGAGGAAGCCAGCAAAGGCGACACCAGGCTATTTCTGGTAAACGGCCAGCCTCTCTACTTCAAAGGCAAATACGCGGCTTTCCGCCGGATCATTACCGCCGAGCACGGGTTGCCGCCCACCGCCTCTTTCGAGCGCGCCGAGCTCACCGACGAGATTCTCGAGATAGCCGAGGTAGTGCGACCGAAACTGATCAGGGACGGTATCTTTTTCGCCAGGCTCGATATAGTAGGCAACAAGCTCATGGAGATCAATGTTTTCACCGCCGGCGGTCTCGATCTGGCCCAGAGCTTCGAAGGACCTAATTTCTGCCAGGCCATAGTGGGCGCCCTGGAGCGCAAAATCGAATACATCAAATTTTCCCGCCGCAGCTTCAACAACCTCGAAATGGCCACTATGTAGATCTCGTCAGCCTTTCTGCCGCCAGTTGGGCGGCTTGATGATTCGTTTCTGGCACCTGTAGCAATACCAGCAGAAGTGCGGCTCGAATGCCCCGGCGAAGCCTCCGGTATGACGGCAGAATCCAATGGGACCGAATCTCTCCAGAGAAAAGGTCTCTTGCGGCGCCTGCTCATAACTCTTATAAGTGTAGACCACCTCATCGGCATTTCCGCACTGCGGGCAACCGGGTTGATTGTTGTAAATGTAAGAGTAGAGGATCCATCCAAGGAAAGCCGCAGCCAGCGCCGCTATCAAGAGCGGTCGATAAGGTCTGAGCCATTTCCAGTCGAGCTTGCTCATCCGATATACACCCTGTCGCCGAACCGCTCCCTGAGGATGCTCCGCAAGGCCATATCCCACTCGTAGCGACTGGCGAGACAGGGACCACCCTGACGCGCCAGGTGGGTCACGGTCATGAAATATTCATCGGCATAGATTTGATCGAAAGGGCTCATGATCGTGGTCATCTGGGTTATGGCGTTCATGAAACCGCCGACTCTTCTTACCGCATCAAGATCCCTCTTGCGGGCCAGACTGTAGATGATCCAGCTGATCACCTCGGGAGCCCCTGTTTCGAGCAGTGTCTCGAGGAGCTCGTTTCCTTCGCTCTCGCTGGCATTCTCCATGAACTGGCAGGCGATCAGACCGGCGAGACTGACATAGCCGCAAGAGAAGGCCATGAGCAGGAGCTTCCTGACGAAATTTCGATCCCGCATTCCCAGCACAGCCAGAGAAAACTCGCCGGCCTCCACTTCCTCGTCACGCTCGTAGAGATAGTCGAAGTACTCGATAATCGAGCCCAGGCTGCCATGTTTGAGCACCAGGGACTTGAGGGTCACGAGAGTCTTGTTGTAGCAGTTCTGGTGCGCCCAGCGCATCAGGTCTATCGGCTCGAACCTGGTCGAGAATTTGTCGTCGGCGAAGCAAGTCTCCAGACAGGTCAAGATGAACTGACTGTCGTTCGCCTCCAGACGAGCAAGCAGATCTTTGAGACCATCGCCGTCCTCGACCTGCTCCAGCTGCCAGCGCATCTGCAGGAAAAGAAGAGCATCGGTGGACATGGACGAATCGGCCAGGTCGATCCCGGCAGCGCCGAAAAGCCCGGTCAGGCTCTTGCTGTCCGGCTCGTCTTCGGTATGCTCTTTGGCCTGGATCAGAGCGCAGATATCCACTGACCGGTGGAAACAATCCCAGGCCCGACGGTGCTCGTCCTTCTCGAAATAAAAATTGCAGACCTCTATATAGATACGCACGGCGCGCCTGTCCAGCTCCACCGAAGTCCTGTCCTTGATGGTCCAGTAGAGAAATACCACCGAGAGCCAGGTCTCGAGCCGAGCCGAACCATCCAAAAGCGACCCTTTCTCGAGGCGATCGAGAAAACGGCAGAGCATCAAGAATACCTCCGGTCTGCGTATGAACTGGCTCATGGGACCTTCTATACTCAACAGATCGGTGAGTTTGTCCTTCAAGTAGTCGTTGCTCAGGAAGAGCTTATAAGCTTCGTCCTCCTCATCCTTGAGATAGCGAACGATACTGAGCAGGAAAACAGCCTGAGCCTCCTTGCGCGCGCCGATACCAGGCTCCTTTCCGGACAGGAAGAAATAGTTCTGAGCAAGGGAGAGATTGCCCTGCATGGCGAAAGAGAAGCCCATATTGATCAAGAGAGCGAAACGATTCTCTTTGAGTTTGCCCTTCTCGGTCCGTTTGAAAAGAGTCAGGTATTCGGCAGAGGCTCCGTCATAGTCCCCCTGATGAAAAAGCCTGTCGGCTTTGCGCAGACGCTGGCTGAACCAGGAATAAGGGCTGAGAGTTCCATGAAAAGTATCGACCATGCCGGCAGCATGGTTCTTCACCCGGCTCATTCCCTTTTTCAGAGACGTTAGGGGTGGGGACGCGGACGGAGGCGACTCGCGGTCTACGGTCTCGGACACCGGACCGTCCTTCTCGAAACGAGTGCCGAGAAAGACATCATTGCCTTCCTCGGAAGGCTGATGATAGAGAGCTCGAGCTTTCCTCGCCTTCTCGGCTTCATCGCCTCGTTCGGGCTTCACTGTCGGCAGGAAGTCCAGCTCCTTCCGGTCGGCATGCAACTCGGGAATCTCGCTGGGGCGAGCCCAGAGCATTCGCATGAGAAGCGCGGCCCCTTCGGCGATCTCGTCGCTCCGGTGCTCGAAAAGCGCCTTGAAAAGCCTGGAAGACTCCGGCGCCCGCAGATCGGTTCGCCGGAAGAGTATGCAATCGTCACCGCCGTCGAACTGCTCGAACAGGGACGGATCGATGGAAAGAGCCAGCAAAGAATAGTGGATCAACCAGCAGGAGAAATTGTCCACGATCGTGTCGTAATGATGCTCGTTGCGCTCGGGATGCTGATAGTTCGGGTGTCCCAGCTCGAGGCTGAGCATTCCGGCAAGCTCCGGAACGAAGAGAGCATCGTAATCCACCAGGCGAAGTCCGTCCCGGGAGATGATCATATTGCCGTGCTGAAGATCACCGTGGGCGATACCAGCACCGTCGAGCGCTCCGGCCAGCTCGTCGAACTGAGCAAGCAGATCCGCCATAGCGCCGCGATCGCGATAGTTGTCCTGAATGTAGAGATCGAGAGTGTCTCCGTAGACCCACTCCATCTTCAACAGAGGGTACCAGGAGCCGTGCACCTTGATACCCTCCTCGAGATAGTAGAAAGGCACGGTGGCTTCGAGATCGTCCATAAGAACGAAGTCGCTGATTTTCCGATAACGCTCCTTCTGGTCCGGTCTGTTGGTCAGGAAGCAGCGCAGGGCCCAGTGACCGGTGGCAGTGGTTATCTTGTAAACGCTTGCGAAAGCGCCGGTCATCGACCGGGGTATTCCCAGGGCGGTTAGGGCCAGGGTACCTTCTCTCAGGTCACTCTCGCCGAAGCTGATGAGCGGTGTCTGGATGGCCTCGTTATACTCTTGCGGGGTCGGCCAGTGCATGTTATCGGGTCCGAAATCAGATAGATCAGATCATATATTCCAAGAACGCCACCGCGTCTAACCATCCCGAGCGCCCAGCGGAACGGTTTCAGATTTTCTTAACTTTGACACTATGAGTAGTATCAGTTCCCGAGCAATCTTTATCGGCAGCCTTTATCGGACAAAAGTCAGGAAGGCGAAAGCCAGAGCAGCCACCAGCATAGCGGTACAGACGATCACCCCCAGCAACCAGACGACTTTGCCGAATAGCTTGAAAACATTGCCGGCCAGCACAAGCCCGAAGGCGCAGGCCGCGGTGAGCACCGCCACGGTAATCCGGGGATAAGCCTCCAGGGTAGCCACAACGGCCCCCAGGTGCATTCTCAGAAGGTCCACGACGCCATGAAGTTGATAGACGAGTTCCATTTCCACAGACTCCGATAAAATCGTCTATAAATAATACAACGGAGGATCCCCATGGCCGATATTCTCGAAGTCCGCTCCCCCTTCGACGGAGCAGTGATAAGCGAACTTGAGCTGGCTTCGGAAGCACGGGTGGAAGAAGCCCTGACGCAAGCCTGGGCCCATTTCGACAACCGCTCGCTCTGGCTGCCCCCCTATCGCCGTATCGAGATTCTCGAGAAGCTGGCGGCACTGATGGAAAAGAACAGGGACACCTTGATCTTCACCGCCCTGGAGGAGGGGGGCAAACCTTATGTCGATACCGTAGTCGAGGTAGATCGGGCGATCCAGGGTGTCAAGCTTGCGGCGCAGGCTGTGGGCAATCTCGCTGGAACCCAGGTCCCCATGGGACTGACCAGATCCTCCACGGAGCGACTGGCTTTTTCCTTCTACGAGCCGGCGGGCGTGGTGGTCTCGATTTCGGCGTTCAACCATCCTGTCAATCTGATCATTCACCAGACCGTCACCGCCATCGCCGCAGGTTGCCCGGTCATCGTCAAACCGGCTCTGGCCACGCCCAATTCCTGTCTCGAGGTGGTGCGCCTCATCCATGAAGCCGGTCTGCCGGAAGCCTGGTGCCGAGCTATCGTATGCTCCGACGAGCTGGCGGAAAAACTAGCCGCCGACGCCCGGGTCGGCTATCTCTCCTTCATCGGCTCGGCCCGGGTGGGCTGGTATCTGCGCTCCCGAATAGCCGCCGGCACCCGCTGCGGTCTCGAGCACGGCGGCGCCGCTCCGGTGGTCGTAGACGAGACCGCCGATTTCGATGCCATGGTACCACTGCTGGTGAAAGGCGGTTTCTACCACGCCGGCCAGGTCTGTGTCTCGGTGCAGAGGATATTCGCGCCCCGGGCGCATGCCGAGCATCTCGCCGGTCTCATCGCCTCCCAGGCGGGCAAGCTCAAAGTCGGCGACCCGGCCGATCGAACCACCGATGTCGGGCCCCTGATCGCCGCCCGGGAAGTCGATCGTATCGAGAGCTGGGTGGCCGAGGCTGCCCGTACCGGCGGCATCATCACCGGTGGCGGCGAGAAGCTCGAGAACAATTGCTTCCAGCCGACAGTCATCCTCGATCCAGCCGTCAATACCCATGTATCTACCCAGGAGATCTTCGGTCCGGTAGTCTGCATATATTCCTACGACTCTATGGATCAAGCCATAGATCAGGCAAACAGCCTCCCCTTCGCCTTTCAAGCATCGGTCTTTACCCGGGATCTCGATCGCGCGCTCTATGCCGGTCAGAGACTCGACGCCACAGCGGTGATGGTGAACGACCACACAGCATTCCGGGTGGACTGGATGCCTTTCGGCGGCCGGGACGATTCCGGGCTGGGGCTGGGTGGGATCCCATATTCGGTCAGAGAGATGTCCCGGGAGAAAATGCTTGTATTCAAATCTCCCGGTATTCAATAGGAAGAGGATAATGACCGGAGCGGCTCAGGATGCCTCGGGGAAATGGCGGGGCTTTTACACTTACAGGCACAATCCCGATGCGGGTTGCGCCTTCGACGCCCATCTCGACGTCGAAGAAGGCGTCCTGAGCGGCCGCATTCATGACGACTACGACCTGGGCGAAGCGACCGTATTCGGTGCTTATCAATTTCCTTCCATCAATTTCACCAAAGTCTATGTCTCAGGCGAGCATGCCCCTATCCACTATGTCGGCACAATGAGCGACGACGGCAAACGCATGAGCGGCACCTGGCTGATCACCCACGGGCAAATCCGCTGGAGCGGCACCTGGCGAGCCCACCGGAGCCAGGAGGAAGACAGCCGCGCCCGCAAAACGAGCAAACAGAAGACAAGACAGAAAATCAAAGACAAACAGCTCTGAGATACAATTGGGTCGATCTTACTATACAAGGGAGAGCAAGCTCGATGGCCCTTCTGATCGGCGCAATTGTAGTGATAGTCAGCTCCGCCATCGCGGCGACCGGGGCGATACTGGTCCGCAAATGGGTCGCGGCGCCCAGTCGCGAATCGGTCAACAATATCGGCGGCAGCCTCTTTCAGGTGATCGGCACCCTCTATGCCGTACTCCTCGGTCTGATTGTCGTAGACACGATGAACGCCATGGCCGAGGTCCGCGTGACGGTGGAGCAGGAAGCCAATGCCGTGGCGAACATCTTCATACTCGCTGACGGTTTGCCCTCCCAGACTGGCGAGAGGGTCAAGAACCTCGCCTCAAACTATGTCGATATCGTGATCGACGAGGAGTGGCCAGCCATGAGCCGATGCCAGGTGAGCAAAAAAGCGGCTATCATCGTCGACCAGCTCTGGCGCCAGACGATCGGCTGCAAGCCCGACGACGATTGCCAGACCGACATCCGCTCCCAGATCTTGAGCCAGATGGAAAACTTCGGCGACTGCCGGCGCAAGCGCCTTCTCTCCAGCATGCACGGAGTCTCGCCGGTGCTCTGGGCTGTGCTCATAGCCGGTGGAATTACCACCATCGCTTTCACCTATCTCTTCGCCGTGGAAAGCCTGACGATCCAGCTGATCATGACCGGCGTAGTCGCGGCCAGCGTCTCCCTGAATATCTATCTGGTCTTCCTCTTCGGGTATCCATTCTCCGGCGCCTATTCGCTTCAACCGGAAGGGTTCATGGCCGACCGCATTATTTTCAAGATCCGGGAAAGCGGGCTGCTAGAAAAGTTCCAGTCAGATGAGATCGACCTCAATCAGCTCCGGGAGCACAACAAGAATCCGGGTCAGATTACACATTAGCCATACTTATCTGGTATAAGGATTTTATGAGCGCCAGAATTACGACAGTATTGCTTCTTTCATTATTTGTCAGCCTCCCCTGCCAGGCTCAGGACAAACAACAGAACGGCGGCTATTTGTCGAACAAAGGCGATGCCCTGCAACGCCTGGAGAAATTCCGGGGAGATCAGTCGAGAGACAATCTGCAATTCCACCGGGACAATCAGCACAACAGCAATCCCGGGGTGGGAATGCGTTTCGGCTTGCAGCAGGGGATGGCTCCGGGTCCATCCACCTATTATCGGAATCGACCCGGGTACAATCAGAATCAGAATCAGAATCAGAACAATCAGCAGAGCAAGTCGCAGTCTCTTGCTCCGGCGCCTCTCATGACCAGGCCGGTCCCCGAGCAATCGGGTCCGCCACCCGGACAGAATTTCAGGCGACCGGACGGCAAGAGCGCGCTCCACAATCCCGGAGCGCCCGGCGAGACGATGATGGACAAGCTCAAAGTCCTCAAGGGCATGCAGTCCCAGAGAGCGGCTCAGTGGGCCAAAGAGAAGAATATAAAGAGTTCCGAACTTGGGATACCAGGACAACAATAAAAATCTCGAAGAGCGAATCGATACCCTCGAGCAAGCTTCGAAGCAGATACAGGCTGACATCGAGCGGATCAAAGAACGCAATCTCCGAGTGGAAGCGGACAAGGCGTGGGAAACCAGCTGGATTCGCCGCCTGGCAATCGTTCTTATCACCTATCTCGCCGCTTCTGCGCTCATGCATGCTCTGGGCTCGAGACAGGCACTACTCGATGCTTTGATACCGAGCGGCGCCTATCTGCTCTCGGTACTCACCATTCCTGCCCTCAAGCAGTACTGGCTGGCAAGGCGCTCCGAGAATCAGCAGTAAGCTGGCGCGTTATACTCTTAGGCGTGTTTGCTGCTGGAGGACTAATGTCCCGTTTTCTCGCCTTCACAGGCGCCTTGCTTGTTTTTCTCGCCCCCCTCATCCAGCCTCTGTCTTGCTCTGCCGAAGAGTCTGCTCTGGAGCTCACTTCCGCCGCCGATCGCAGCGAAGCCAGGAACTTCAAGAGCCCTCTTCTGAAAATGGTGCCGGGAAAGGATCGTCCTAAAATCGGGCTGGCTCTGGGCGGCGGCGGGGCTCGCGGGGCCGCTCATGTGGGAGCGATCTCGGTACTCGACAGGGCCGGAATCAAATTCGACTACGTGACAGGCACCAGTATCGGATCGGTGGTGGGAGGCTTCTACTGTGCCGGGGTCACCCCGGAAGCGATGTACGAAGAGGTTCGCACCGCCAACGGAATGAGACATTTCATGACCGTGCCCCTCTGGTTTCGTGTCGTCGCCGCACCGCTACTCTTCGCCCCGCGCATAATCGGCTTTCATCCCTACGATGGTCTCTACGGAGGCAATTCTTTTCGAAAATATCTGGTGGCGGGTCTTACCGCCGATCAACTGGAAATCTCTTCCTTCAAGACTCCTTTTGCCGCGATAGTCTTGAATCTCCTGGACGGCAAGCCCTACATGATCCGCAAGGGCAATCTCGGCTACGCCCTGCAAGCCAGCTGCGCCGTGCCCTCGCTCAGAAAGCCCGTGGCCATCGAGGACAAGCTCCTGGTAGACGGCGGGGTCGTCTGCAATCTGCCGGTCAAGCAATGCCGGCAAATGGGCGCCGATTTCGTGATCGCGGTCAATATCGACGAGCCGTTTCGCGAACTCCCCCCGGACCACTTTCGCAAAGCCGGCAGCGTGGCGCAACGCATGATCTCCTGGGGTCTCTACGACATAGATGATCCGCAAGAGCTCATGGCAGATATTGTCATTCATCCCGACACCACCGGAATCTCCTTGATTTCTACCAGCCGCTCCGACGCCCGCAAGGGCTACCGCAACGGCGTCGAAGCCGCCAGGAAGGCGCTTCCGGAAATCAGGGCGAAGCTAGCCCGGTTGGGCGTAGAGGTCCAGGAAGTCAGCACTGAATGCGGTGCTGGATCCCGGGGGTTTTCAAGCGACTAGAATGTAGAGATATCTTGTACCAGCAAGTTCGTTTCAAGGAGGCGCCGTGGAATGCCAAAACTCTCTGATGTTGTCGATTTAAAGACCGGGAAATACATTCAGAAGCCGCTTTTGGTCATCCAGGACGTGATGCCGGTTGACGATGTCTCGAAGTCGATTCTCGAGCATATGCGATACCAGTACCAGATGATCTCGCTCACGCCCATCGATACGGGCCCGCACGGTGGACGAATCCTCTTGCTCTATCAGTACGTGGGCAAGCCCAAGTCTTAGCGGCTGGTTTTTCGACCGGGCTTGGAGCCGCCCCGACCCTGACCGCCCGAACCGCCGGTTTTCTTGCCATGCCCGCCGGCGTAGCCGCCACCGGCACGTGGTTTGCCAAATCTGCCGCCGGTCTTCTTGCCAAAGCCGCCCTGACCAGCTCTACCCCGGCCGGCTCCGCCTTCGCCCGAGCTGGCTCTACCCCGGCCGGCTCCGCCTTCGCCCGAGCTGGCTCTGCCACGGCCGGCTCCGCCCTGACCGGCTCTGCCACGGCCGGCTCCGCCCTGGCCAGCTCTGCCACGGCCGGCTCCGCCCTGGCCAGCTCTGCCACGGCCGGCTCCGCCCTGACCAGCTCTGCCCTGACCGCCGTGACCGGATCTTCCACGGTCCGAATACTCGACTTCCTCTTCCCGGCTGAAGCGCCCCTGACCAGAGCGACCTTGCTCGAATTCGGAAGGCTCACCGGACTCGGGCCGCCAGTAGGAGATCCGGCGCTTGTTCTCCGAGACGAACTCGGCTGTATACCGGGACTTGCCGGTGTTTCCGGCTTGAGCCAGGAGGCCGTTCTTGATCAGCTCGCAGAGAAACAGCCGCACTGGCATGCCCGCCTCGTCGGCCAGCTCCGCCGCCAGGTCCAGCAACCGGGGGCTGATATAAAGATGCAAATTATTAGGACGCTCTTCGCGCTCGGGGCGCCGCCCCGGCCGTCCTCCCTCGTCTTCAGGGCGAGGCTCTCTTCCGGCCTCGCGTTTCTGCTTATAAGAAACTGACTCGTCTTCGCTCATTCGCCTTACCCGGCGTTTGGACTCGTCAGAGGACGACTTGCCGGACTTTCGGTTCATAGCGTTCAGCCTCAGTAGATATCAACAGACGAGGTACTGTACCATTTTAAGGACCGTGGAAAGAAATCACGGTTCAGATGGGTACATGATTGTAACGGAACAAACAGGAGATCCCAATCCATGAGCTCCGGGCAAATACAGGTCTGTAGGACTTGCGGTAAGCCAATCCCCCGAGCCGGAACTCCGGCTAACGATTACTTCTGCCGGGGTCACGAGGCTCCTCCCGGGGCTGGTGACATGCAATCGCAACTGGATTCGATTCCCACCCCGGGCAGCAAACCAGCCGGCAATCCGCTGGATAGCCTGATCAGCTCTATTCCAGCAGCAGCAGCAGCAGGACAGAGCCCACCCGGCGATATCAAATCGCAGCTCGATTCGATCCCGACTCCGGGTCAACCGAGACCAGCCCCCGGTAGTCCCGGCTCTGGAATAGCAACAGGCAATATGCCGCTTCAAGAGAGACAGCGACTCCAGCAGCAGGCAGCCCACGACTCACAAAACGACACCATTCCTCCTTCGGATGTACAGGCGCCCGGCGTAGCCGCCGCTGAGAGCTGGAAAGCAGAGCTCGACTCCATCCCGACACCTGGAGCAGGCGGACCCAAACCGGCAGCGGCACATGACGATCGCGCCCAGGTCGACACCGGTTGGATCGGTCCCGGCGGAGCAGCAGCAGCCCCTGCAGGCAGACCGGCCGCGAGCAACCCTGAACTCAAGTCTCAGCTAGACTCTATTCCCACGCCCGGTGGTGGCGGCGGTAGCATGGCTGGCGGTGGCGCCGGCATGAAGTCCGAACTCGACTCTATCCCCACGCCCGGTGGCGGCGGCATGGCCGGCGGCAGAATGGCCGGCGGCGGCATGGCCGGTGGCGGCATGGCTGGTGGCGGCATGGCTGGCGGTGGCGCCGGCATGAAGTCCGAACTCGACTCTATCCCCACGCCCGGTGGCGGCGGCATGGCCGGCGGCGGCATGAACAGTGGGGCGGGCACGGGTCAGGCACCATCACCGACACCGCAGGCAAGCCCGACCGCGGCGGCTGACGACTGGAAGTCCCAGCTCGATGCCATACCGACTCCGAAATCCCTGACTGCTTCGCACGACCAGCTCCCGGTTCAAAGTCCTGCGGCAGGAGCAGGAGCGGGACCCGGAGCAGGAGCAATGACACCGTCAGCCTCTGCCGGAGCAGGAAGGTGGACGTCGGACTCAATGGAGAGACCGAGTTACGACGGAGCCGAATACAATCGCTCCAGGGACTACGAGTCAGCGGGAGCCCCGGGCGGGTTCGGAATGATCCTCGTCATTGTCCTGTTCATCGCGATAGCTGTTCTCGGTCTGCAAATGATGAACAAAGCACCGGTCCCCGACTTCAATCAGCCAGCACAACAGGCGGCCCCGGCAACAACACCCACAACACCTACCACTGCTCCCACGAGCCCGGGCTCGGTGCCGAGTGACGCCCTGCCGCCTCACCTCAGAACTCCCAGTTAGAGTCTTCTTCCGGGTTCGATTTCAGGACTCCTCTAGCGGATCGTAATCGCCTTCGCTCATGTCGAATGACCAGGCGACTGCCTGCCGCGCCGAGCTGACCTCCGGTGGCACCCTTATGAAATATGCCTTGAAGCTACCATCAGCCTCGGGTGTGGCATTGAGGACTTTGACCATGACCAGGGGGAAGTCTCCGTTGAGACGCTTGAGATAGAGCGTGCCATAACGCGGATCTTCGTCGATGACCTCGGCACCGGATTCGGTGATAAACCTATCCTCTCCGAATCGACTGATTAGAATCCGGCGAACCTCGACGTTCTTCTCTTTCTCAATTTCTCTTATTGTAATCGTGTCGGGCTCCATCACCAGTCGCCGGGAGATAGCTATGCCGTGCCAGGCGAAGACTTCGAACCCGTCGGCGAATGTGATGCAGGGTCCATCCTCGCAATGCGGTCTGCTTCTCTCGTCGAGCTTCAGGGACCCGAGCCGCTCATAGAGCCAGCAATAGCGCTCGTGGGGCACAAAAGCCGCGCCTGTACGAACGATTGCCATCAGGGGCACGAGCCTTTCGGTAGGAGCTTCGAGATCCATCTCGTTGCGAAGGAAGTCGGGCACCGCCAGAAATCTGGCGTCGAACTGCCCGTAGCAAGCATCGACCAGGGAGCTCTGAACCAGCTCCACAAACCGACCGAGATTGCGGTAATGGCAGTACTGCAACATCGTCTCCTTCTCCTCATCAGTAATCGGTCGCCCTAGAAGGCGCTCGGCTGATGCGAAGGACTCGGACAGAACCGGTTCGGGGATGTTCCGGCTGCGGAATACCAGATCGATGGACCTGGTAAGAAGCGCCATGAGCTGATCGACATCGATGGCGGAGCCACCGCCCCGAAACAGGCGGCTATCGCTCCAGCGAATCTGGTTGTCCCTCGTATTTCTGGAAGCACCCCAGGCCCGGGAAGACATGGTGGACGCCGACCAGCCGTCGCTGGTGGAGAGCTCGCAAAGGGACTCGAGAACACCCTTGCCGAGCATCTGCTCGAGAGTGTCTTCAGCCTCGAGCAGGATCTCATCCCTGATCGGTCTCTTCAAGCCTCTTCCCATGAAGCTCTCCGACCAGGGAGCCTTGATTGCCGATGCCAGCTTCTCGCTGCTATCCACCTGCATCCCGCCGAGAAGCTCGAGGGTAGCCCGGGAAATCGTCATGCTCAGAGGCGAAGAACACCAGGAAATGCGAGGCGGACCAAGACCGATCTGCCGGTAAGCGTGGAGAATAGCTGACTCTCCGGCAGCTCGCTCGGCAGGATCGGTCGAGGTCTCATAGAGACTCCAGACCTCCATATTCTCCAGGAGATCTCGCTCTTGCTCTTTTGTCATGAAACCGGAGCGAAGATGGATGGACATGAGATCGGCGTCTCTTGGTGCTTGTTATTTGATTGTACCCACAGAATCAGGAGGTTTACTGAAGGTCTATTTCACGCACCTGAGCATGGATCGGTATGGCATGGACAGTGGTCCGGCCGACCGCACCAGGCATCGAGGTGACCGCATCCTGAAAGAGGCTGACTTCGCACAGGCGAGCCTGCTCGACCATACTCTTATCGATGGTGGTTCCGGAGGGAACAGCAACACTGGTCAAGATCACCGAGCCTCTGGGTCCGGTCGAATCAGCTTCGAGCTGGCTCACTCTACTGGTGACGGCCATGGTGACGAACACCGCCATGATTATGATGACCAGCAGCATCAAAGCCGGCGGGCAATTTGCGAATAGATCTCTAATAACTTTCATGGAAAACACCTCCTCTCCCCATCATAGGTGAGAGAAGGCGACCGGAGACCGTCCTGAATCTATCCTTAAGAGTCACCGCATACGACACCATTTAGCGATCCTGTAGACCGGATAGCTCAGCACCAGCATGAGCAGAGCCAGGGGGGCATTCTCGTGGTCCGTGAAAAGCGAGCCGCCCAGGAAAAGCAGCGAAATAGCCAGGGTCACCCCCGTAGTCCAGGGATAGCCCCAGGCTCGATAGGGTCTGGGCAGCTCAGGCTCCCTCAGCCTGAGCAAAAAGAGAGACAGGTATGAGAGGGAGTAGTTGGCGACGAAGAAGAAAGAGAGCATGGCAATGACCCGCTCGAAAGATCCCATGACGAAAATAATCCCCACCAGAGTGCTGAGCATCAGAGCGATCTCCGGGGTACCGCCGCGATTGACCCGGCTGGCAGAGTGAAAGAAGAGCCCGTCGATGCTCATGGCATAGAGAATGCGTGAGCAGAAAAGTTGAACGGCGTTGATGCAACTAAGAAGCGAGACGATCATTATCGCCCTGACGATCTGGTCCCCATGCGGTCCGAAAACATGCTCGGCGGCTGTCCCGAGGGCAAATTTGTTGCCGGCGATCTCATTCATCGGCATCACATACAATACTGCGGCGTTCAGCAGAACATAGATAACGACAATGGCGAACACGCTGCTGAATATCGAACGGGGAACATCCTCTGCCGGATCCTTGAGCTCCTCGGAGAAATAAATCACCCCGTGCCAGCCATCAATCGTATAGAAGACCGCCTGCAAACCAAGCATCATCGCCGAGAGCAGGACCCAGCTCGGCTTGAGCTCCAGGGAGCCGGTCGAGAAGCCCGGCGCTCCGGCGCCATGCCCGACATAGAAGCAAGCCGCGGCGACCACAACGAAGGCGATGGTCTTGAGCGCGGCAGTCACTACCTGGATGCTGCTTCCCCACTTGATCCCCCGCCACTGGAGCAGGGAGAACAAGACAATAACAGTGACAGCCAGCTCCCTTTCCCTGCCGGAAAGCGCCGGAAGGAGAATCTGGGAATACTCGCCTACGACTATCGACACCGCCGCGAGGGTCCCGCAGCTAGAGAGCCAGTCGCTCCAGCCCACGACGAAGCCGGCATATTCGGAGATGGCCCGTCTCGAGAAGTTGTACTGCCCGCCGCTCCTGGGGATCGCCACAGCCAGCTCGGCAAGGGAAGAGGCTCCGCAGAAAGCATAGGGTCGGGTCAGGCAGCCATGTGGCGATGTCCCCCGGAGTCCGCACAATCCCGGCAGCAATGGTGTTGCCTATTGCCGCCGATATTCCGAACCAGACGCCCAGGGCCTTGAGCAGCCGGCCTTTATCCTCGTGCTCGGCCCGGTTCGATTTGTCCTGGCTTTCGGTCAAGCGTCAGTCTCGGGAGCGCTACTCCTCACCGATACTCCTCACGGCTAATCCTCACCGCTACTCGATCCGGAACTCGGTACGACCGACCCTGATGACATCCGACGGTGCCAGTCTCCAGGCGGCATTGAGGAGCTGGTCGTTGACCTTGGTTCCGTTGCTGCTGTTGAGGTCTTCTACCCACCAGGCGCCATCGTCCCAGTAAATCCGGGCATGATAAGCGGAAGCATAGCCGTCCTCGGGCAGAACAACCTGATTGTCCGGGGCTCTTCCGAGCGCTACCTTCGAGTCATTGATGGTAAATCTCTCACCGGTGGTCAGATTGACCAGTATCGGAAGGCGTCCTGTATTTTCCATGTTCTCCCCTAAGGGCTCAGCCAAACACCAAACATATTTTAGACAGCGAAAATTCTATCGACAATATTAGAGTACCTCAAATTCAACGCCATTCGGCTCTTGATAATTGTGCTATGCTGATTTACAGAGTTTCGTGGCACAAACGTGGCAACATGAAATCTAGTCAAGTCGATACGCCCGGGTCCCGTGCCTGGAGGGTTTTCGAAACATACGAGCTGAGCGCTGACCGGCGGTCCCTGGAGCGCCATGGCAATCCCGTCCCTGACTCTTCTTATCTGCTCGATGATCCGGTCTGGAGAAAGAAGGCTTTCTTTCGCTACTGCAATATCCGCTCGCCGGAGGAAGCCCTGGACTATGTAAGACGCTGGGGATTCCCTGCCCAGTCGCGCAAAGGGCTTTTCAGCCTGGCTGAAGTCCTCGAATCCTCCGCCTCCATGCGTTTTCTCGCCCTGCTCTTACGAAATGCCGGTTATCCTGCCAAAATCGATAAATGGCTCAGCGTCCGGGGAGACATCCTGGATCAGCTCTGGCGGCAATGGTCCCGCGAGAGGACTGGAGCGAGCTATGCCAGGTTCATGGCAGAGCTGCCTCTTCTGATGAGCTCGACGGTAAGAAAGCTGAAAACAGACCTCGACCGGGTGGAACTCTCGGACATAGAACGCCTGGTCAAAGATGTCTATCTGGAGACCGCCAGAACAGACCGGCTGATCTTTCATCTCGAGCCCACCAGCCAGGAGTCAAAGCTTGTTTTTCCCTACTACCGGGGCATCTACACCTCATCAGCTCTGGGTGCCCCGATCATCGATCACGATGCGTCATCCATATCGATGGAGAGCCGCTCCTTCGAGAGCCTGCGCCAGCGCCTCGGTCAGCCCGAGGGCGTAGTCGTCAAAGAATTCGTCCGGCGGATCCTCAACCGGATGCTCCAGGGCGTCAAGCCGGCACTCTCATTCAGACAGGCAGACGGACCCTCGCCGGATCTCGTTCAGTCCTTCACCGTCTCGACCCCCTGGGAAGGTCTCTGCCTGGAGCTCTACGATCTGGCAGGCGGCGCCTCGAGGCTGCGTCTCTGTGGCAACGAAAAATGTCGCAAGCTGTTATCGCCCGCGACCAGGCGTAAAGAACATTGCAACTCCACCTGCCGCAAAGAGCACTGGCGGCAACGGCAGATACAATGATCTCATGAGGACAAGTAACAAGACAGATCGGATCGAGTCATTTTTTATTGGGGACTGTGACTATCGCAACCCTTTTTTGATGATTTCAAGAGCAGTTTCTGACAGAACGAAACAACCGGGCTGCGGCAGAAGGAATCATGGTCTACTTCCACCGTAATTGCGCTCAAGATCCATGAGGCCAACGCCTGAGTAACAATCTGAGGGTGCCTGTCGGCTTTGCGGGGACCTGCGAGCAAGGGCGATATATAATTACACACTCTGCTGAACAGTCCATGGAGCCAATCATGTCAAGCGAAACGCCAACGGCAACCCAAATCAAGCCGAGGATCCGGGGATTTGTTTGTGTTACTTCTCATCCGGAAGGTTGCCAAGCTCACGTAGCTCAACAAATTGACTATGTCAAAAAACAGGCGCCAATCACAATGCCAAGCAACGTCCTCGTGATTGGCGCCTCCACGGGCTATGGTCTGGCATCCAGGATCGTCGCCACCGTCGCCGGAGGCGCCTCCACCCTCGGCATGTTCTTCGAGAAAGAACCGAGTGAAGGAAAACCAGCGACAGCAGGCTGGTACAACAATCTGGCTTTTGAAAGATGGGCTGAGAAAAAGGGACTTTATGCAAACAGTATTAACGGTGATGCCTTTTCCTACGAGATCATGGACAAAGCAATCGAGACCATCAAGAAGGATATGGGCAAAGTCGACTTGGTCGTTTTCAGCCTGGCTTCGCCCAGAAGAATCCATCCTGAAACTGGTCGTGTCTACAATTCAGTCTTGAAACCAATCGGGAATTCGTTCACAAATAAGACGCTTGACACTGACAGAGGTATTGTCAAAGACATCACCATTGAACCCTGTAGCGAGGACGATATTGCCGAGACAATCGCTGTCATGGGCGGAGAGCCCTGGGAGATATGGATAGACAGGCTGCAATCGGCGGGTGTTCTCGCCGATTGCGCAACATCCGTCGCCTATTCTTACATTGGACCGGAAGTGACATGGCCAGTCTACAAGCAAGGCACAATCGGTGCTGCCAAAGCTGATCTCGAGCGCGCTGCCAAGTGCATCACCTCGAAGCTTTCTCCTCTGGGCGGACGAGCATATGTCGCCATCAATCAAGCGATAGTGACACAGGCCAGCTCAGCCATTCCCGTAGTCCCTCTTTATATCTCATTACTCTTCAAAGAACTCAAGAAACGTGGCATCTATGAAGGGGCTATAGAGCAAATCTATAGACTTTTTGCCGAACATATGTTCAGCGGCAAAGATCCCAAGCTCGATGATCGTGGTCGCCTGCGCGTAGACGATCTCGAAATGAGGGATGAAGTCCAGGCTGCCGTAGCAGAACTTTGGCAGAAGGTGAACAGCGAAAACTTGAACGAGCTCTCCGATTTTGCCGGCTACAAGGCCGAATTCCTGAAACTCTTCGGTTTCGGATTACCCGGCGTTGACTATGAAGAGCCTGTAAATCTATCAGAGTGGATTTGATCCAGTCATTGCGACAGGCTGCAACACTGGGAATCACGCAGCTGACAACCAGCATGGTCCCTTCCATCTTCGGGTGATTTAGACACTGAAATGCTGACTCGAACCTATGAGGGGTTGAACCAGCGTGCCACAGTTAACGATTCCATTGTTCGACCAGATTATCTTCAACAAAGCACGGCTGAAAGTGGGATCCACTCCAACCCTTAAAGTAAAACCCTTGTGCCCCAAGGGCTTACGGAGAATATGGGGCAAGCGAGGGGAATCGAACCCCCGAATGCTGGAACCACAATCCAGTGCCTTAACCTCTTGGCTACGCCTGCCATAGACCCTCAAATTATACAGAAAGGCCCGAGGCGGCCAAACCGACCCGACTGTTCTATTAAGAAGCTATTGACCTGATCATCTTAGATACCGCTAAAGCTCAAGCAGCGCCGAAAAGCGCAAAGACCAGGGGCAGCCCCCGGGCTAACAAACCGCCAATCACGAAGGCACAGAGCCAGGAGCCGACCCATATGGTCGCGGCTACCACCGGACCGCGCTCTTTGATCATGACGCCCACGGTGGCGATACAGGGGACGAACAGGGTGATGACGATCATGGCGGTGACCGCCTGGACCGCTGTCAGCGGCACTTCTGTGAGCCCGAAGGAGGCGAAGTCCCGGCGAACGATTCCGAGGATGAAGGTCGTGGCAATCCGCGGATCGTTCGGCAGATTCAGCCAGTGGACGACTATCGGATTGAGAACCGAGATAAACCAGTCGAGCACCCCCAGCATTTGCGCCACCGTCACCACCAGACCGGCAAGGATAAACATCGGTGTTGCTTCTTTGAGGAAGTTCCAGGACTTCTTCCAGGTCTTCTTCAAAACATTGTCCATACGAGGCAGGCGCATAGGCGGCAGATCGATCATGAGCGCCTGGGACTTGCCCGGCAGGATCATATTGAGCAGCACCCCGGTTCCGGCAAGAATACCGAAGACGACCACGCCGTAGATGGTCCAGGCAAGCAGCCCGCCGGTACGTGCCAGGGTACCCGAGACCACGCCCAGTTGCGCCGAGCAGGGAATCGCCACGCCCAGAAGCGCCGTGGCGATGAGCTTCTCTCTATTGCTTGTGAGCAGCCTGGTGGTGATGGTAGCCATGGTGACACAGCCGAGACCGAGAATCAGCGGAATAATCGCCCGGCCGTTGAGCCCGATGCGATTCATCATCCGATCGACCAGCACCGCCAGTCGAGGCAGATAGCCAGAGTCTTCGAGAAGCGACAGCCCGAGATAAAATCCAAGCACCAGGGGAAAAAGCAGACCGAGCAGATAAGTGACGGTGAGAGTCACCACCCCGTATTCGCCGACCAGAAGATTGCCCAGCATACCGAGAAGATTGTGCCGGTACTTCCAGAAATCGAAGCTCAATTTGTCGCCGGTGACCTTGCCGGAAGCAGCATCGAGACTGGCAGCCATGGATAAATCCGCAAGGGTGCCCGAGGGGAAGGCGAATTCTCTGTCACCAATTGTGATATCACAGGGAAAGACGCTGGCGGCCAGACGTCTGACATTGGGCTCGTAGTAGACTTTCATGATCTTGTTTTCGGTTATATTCACAAGATCGCCGGCGATCCAGATGCCGAGCATCTGGTAGAAGATCAGATAACAGACTATCGAAGCAATACCGGCGCCATAGACAGGATGAAGAAGAGTCCGCCCGAGCTTCACCGAAAAACGGGCGCCGGTGGATGTCTCCGCCACACAGGTCTCGACTATATGATCGGCTCTGACTCGGCGGGCACCATAGATACCGGCACGATCCGGCTCGATCTTCCCGGTCTCCGGCGCAGCCTCCAGAGCAAGGTCAGCCAGAGTGACCTCGTCTCCTTCCAGGGCCAGCACCGCTTTAGGGCGCGCGATCCCGGTCTCGAGAATGGCTTGCAAACGCTCTTCCAGACAATGAGTGGTAATCCCTGCTCTGGCATTTTCAATAGCCGAAATAATCTCGGCAATCCCTTTACCCTCTACCGCCACGCAGGTGAGCACAGGTATCCCGAGTTCTTCCTCGAGACGGGAGAGGTCGATCTTGACCCCTCTGCTCAGAGCCTCGTCCCATTGATTGATCACCAGGAGCATGGGATAGCCCATATCAATAAGCTGAAGAGTGAGAAACAGGTCACGGTCGAGGCTGAGAGCCGAGACTACGTTGATGACTATGTCTGCTCTCAAGATCAACTTGCGAGCGATTCGCTCTTCGTCGTTGAGGCTGGCTATGCCATAGACGCCCGGGGTGTCGCAGAGGTTGTCCTCGCCCATCGCCCCTGTGGCGACGTCGATTGTAGTCCCCGGATAGTTCGATACATCGGCTGAGAGCCCGGTAAGCGCGTTGAAGATGACCGATTTGCCGACATTGGGGTTACCGGCCAGGGCAATATGACGAGCGCGCTCGCTGGTGCTGTCTTCGGCCCCGGGTCTGGTCGACTGATCGAGGCGCCAGCGCGTAGGGGCTGTCATCGCAACTGGTCTCCGGTACCTAATTGAGAGATTTTAGCAGCAAAAGCATTACTCTTCCGATAATGTAAAGAGTTTGGCTCTTATTAACAGAAAAGCTGCTTCAATTTGTTTTCATATGTAATCGGCCCGGCCCCGGAGGCAACGTGCTCAGATCGACTCCCAAAAACAGCATTTGCCGCAAAGCGATGGCGATAGTCCAGGCATTCTTGCTCGTGGCAATCACCCTGGCTCTACCCACCATGCCGGCCGAAGCCGCCTCCCCGGTCGATTCGGGTAGAGCGGCGGTGAGGCTCCCCAACGGGCTGCGGGTAGTAATCGTCGAGGAGAAAGCCCTGCCGGTGGTCTCCTGCCAGCTCTGGTACAGGGTAGGCGCCAGGCATGACCCCCAGGGCTTTCGCGGTACATGTCACGTCATCGAGCATGTGCTCGAGAACAAACAGCTCCAGAACAACAAAGACAAAGTCACCAGCCTGATAAGCAGTGCCGCCCGGTTCGATGCTTTCACCAGTGACGACTTCACAGTATTCGTCTCCAATGTGCGCCCTTCCGACCTCGAGACCGCCATAGCCCTCCAGGCAGCAAGATTCAAGGACCAGAGCATCTCCCAGGGAATGCTCGACGGCGCCGCCGCCCAGGTGGTGGAAGAAATTCAGTCCGAAAGGCTGTCCCCGGAGAGCACTCTCTCGAGAGAAGTTCGAGGGGTAGCTTACAGCCGGCACCCTTACGCATTCACCCCGACCGGCAGCCAGGATGACGTGAGACGGCTCACACCCGGCGTCGTACAGGATTTCTACAATCGCCATTTCCAGCCTGGCAACGCTACTCTGGTAATCTGCGGCAGGCTCAACGCCGGTTCTACCCTGGCAACGGTCGGGAGGCTGTTCGGTCCCCTGGCGAAGGCGAAAGAAACAGGAGCGCAGGAAGAAGTCCCGGAGCCGAAACAGGAAGGGGAGAGACGGGTCTATCTCAAGTATCCCGGGGAGGTCGACCAGCTCTTCCTAGCTTTCCACACGCCCAGTATCGGGCACCCGGACGCACCGGCCCTGGCGGTTCTCGAATCGCTCTTGAATAACGCCAATAACGGCATACTCAAACGCCGTTTCATCGACTCGAGACTCTGCCAGGCAGCCACTGCCTCTTTCGAGTTTCGCCAGAGTCCGGGGCTCATCACCTTTCACCTGGTGGGAAACAGAGATGTCGGCTCCACCGGCATGCTCAACGAGATAGACAAGCTCTTCAACGACATCAGACAGGTGACACCGGAGCCCGGAACCCTGGAGCGAGCCCAGAACCGCACTGCCTTCAAATATTATCTCTCGCGCACCGGTCCATACAAAACCTCCTATCAGCTCGGGCTCTTTGATGCCCTGGGTCACTTCGAGCTTGCTGAAGCATGGCCCGAGAGAGTCAGGGCGGTGACACCGGAGAAGATAAAAGAAGTGGCGGAACGTTATCTGCAGACAAACAATCGCAGCGTCGGCTTTCTCGTAGCCGAAAAGGGAGCGCCACCTCCCAAGCCGTCCCGCGACCGGACCGCTCGCATGCACGATCTACCGCCAATCGAGCGCGCCAGCTTCGGGCCCGATCGAGGAGCGTTGGTGGCTGCTGATACCAGACTGGCTAAAGCCCATACCCCCCTGAACAAGATACCGGTCAAACCGGCAGCTGCGGCCACGAAATCATCGCCGGCGGCAAAACCCGCGGCACCCACAGCCAGACCCGCATCGCCGGCGGCAGGAAACCACCATCATGCACCGCATAAGACACCGGTCCATCACCATCCTCACTCAGCGGGACAGGGCGGAACAAACGCCGGCAAGCCGCCAGCCGTTGCAGCAGCCCTGCCACCTTATGATCTGGCAAGCATGGCGAGCACGAAAGAATTGCCTTCCGGGATCAAGCTTATTGTTCTTCCTGTGCGCTCGAGTCCTGTCGTTCATATCGAGGGCGTAGTGAAAGCCGGGTCAGCCTATGATCCAGCAGACAATCCGGGGCTCAGCGAGCTCAATGTCGCCCTCATGAACGGTGACTCCACCCCGATAAGCCGGAGCAAGTCAGAGCTTCACCAGGCCAACCGGGGGCTGGGTCCGAAAGACCTGATAGTCTTCAGCCCCGGGCTCAATGATATTTCATTCAAGACTCGCTGTCTGTCCAAGAACGCCGCCGTGCAATTGAAGCTGCTTTCACACCACCTGACCAGGCCTCTTCTCACCGAAGCATCGATGGAAGCTGCCATAAAGAGAGTGAGAAACCTCAGCGAGACCACCCACAAAGACCCATCCGGGCTGGCGGAAGAATTCCTGCTGCGCAATCTGCTCGCCAGCAAGTCACCATATGCGCCACCGGAGATTCATAAGAAGCTCAAGTCCATCGAAAGCGCGAAGATGGACGAAATTGCCGAATTCAGGCAGAAATATCTGGTCCCTTCCTCCACCACCATAGTCATGGTCGGCGATATCACCCTCGAGGCCGCCAGCCAGCATGTCGAGAACGCCTTCAAGAACTGGCGGGGCAACCCTCAAACCACCAGTCCGGCAGTGGAGGCCAATAAGAAGAGAGTTCTGAAGGTCGTGGTTCCCGCCCACGACTCCACAGAGCTCAATCTGACCGTGGGTAGGCTCCTGGAGAATCCCGAAGCCAGGGACTACACCAAGCTTCTCCTGGTGGATTCGATCCTTTTCAAACATCCTCTTTATGCGAGGCTCAAGAAGAAAGGCGGCAGTATCTGCAACGTCAAAGGAGCTTCGGCAAGCTCGATGGTAACGCCCCTGAGCTCGCGAACAGCCTGGTCCCTCTCGGTGAACGGTCCCTCTTCGGAAGCGACGCCGCTTTTCCGGGAGCTCAAAGCCGGGCTCCATGAGTTCACCCGCCAGGGCTTCAGCAAAACCGAGCTGCATGAGATGAGGAAGTATGTCTCGGGCAATATCCTCCTGGAGCGTCTGAGCAATATAGACAGCGCCGGGAGCAGCCTGATCGAGGCGGTGAGACTGGGCCGGAATCCTTCTTTCTGGACCGAGATCGACGATTTTCTCAGAGCCACGGACCTGGACGACCTGAATCTTTATATATCGGAAGAGCTCAAGCCGGACGAGTCCGTCCTGGTCGTCACCGGAGAAAAGAGGACCCTCAGAGAAGCTCGAAACTTCAAGCTCCAATGACCTCATGACAGCCTCTGATTAATTGGGCTCAATGATAATCATAGAACTCCCGAGCCCTGTTAAGCCCGTCTCACAATTGCTCGAAATCACCAACTATATGCACCTTGCCAGATTCGCATATGTTGTCTATTACTGGACTATTTAAGCGATCGGTCCAGATTGGCGAACTTGGTTATTCGGCAGAAGAGCAGGAACTATGGCGCTTTTCTTACGAATCGGCAATATTGACCGGAGGTACAATTGTAAAGCAGCAGGGAGTTGTCAATTATTTAATCTCACCCGGGCTAAACGCCCTTGTACCCAGTGATTCCGGCATTCCAGCCCAACTTCGATCCCGCAAACCCTTTCACAGTGGCGCTTTTGGCGATCGGCACCACAATTGACTTTCCAGGAGCAAGTCGCTAATATGCGACCCGAAGCCCAAGTTCTGCGTCCAGGCAGATAAAGCGCTCACTCCTTAATATCAGGGTAAGCAATGGTAGAACTAACAGAGCCGACCACAGACACCACAGACACCTTCGTCGAAGCGTCAGTACCGGAGAGCGAGCAGATACACGAGCTCGTCAGGGAGTCCGACACCATCCCGCCGGTCCCCGCCCCTAGGCCGGTAGCTTCCGACACGGTGATCACCGGATCGCATCCTGTCGTCCCGCCCCAGACAACCGTATACAGCAGCAGCTCGCGCAAGACCACCGGAGAGATCGAAGCTCCTCGCACAGACGAGCTCGAAGCCCTCTGGCCCGGCGTGCACCATGAATTCATCCAGCCGGTGAAGCGCACCCCCAGCTTCTATATGATGCTTGGTTTCATCGGCGGCGCCGTCGTCTCCCTGATCGGCGTATGGGGATATTCCGCCGTGTCGACCCAGGTCGCCATCAATCAGGCCGGCGCCGACAAGCCCATCGTAGTAGCCAAGGAAGCACAGAAGCCCGAAGAGCAGCCGCTCACCTCCAAGAATGTCGACCCGACATCGGACCTCGTCCCGATCAGCAACACCTACGAAGTGAAAGCCGGCGATACCCTGGTTTCTATAGCGATCAAAAACTATAGAAGAGTAACGCCCCGCCTCGTCGACCAGATTGTCGAGACCAACGGTCTGAAAAACGCCAACGTTCTCAATCTCGGTCAGACCCTGAAACTACCTACCTATAGACCGCAAGCAAGCAAGATCGCTGTCACCGAAACAGAAAGAGTCAATTGACCGCCGAGCCCATCGCCTCCAAGCAACAGAAGGCGAGCTCCCTGAACGTCAATGATCTGTTCGACAGGCTGGCAGAAAAAATGCCTGCCTACGAAGTACGCCAGCCGCAGCTCGACATGGCGCAGTCTATCAAATACACCATCACCGCCGGGAAGACCGGGATCTTCGAAGCCGGCACCGGTATCGGAAAGAGCCTGGCAGCATTGATCCCGGCTGCGCTTTCAGGCAAGCGCGTGGTGGTCTCCACTGCCACCATCTCATTGCAAGAGCAATATATAAAGAAAGACCTGCCTGTGCTGCAGGAAGCCCTGAACAATGACACAAGCAAACGCGGTCTCGAGATCGCGATCATGAAAGGGCGGGGCAATTATGTGGGTCTGCGCCGCTTCCAGGAGCACCTGCAGGAGCAGTCCATAGACAACGAGCTGGTGGACTGGATCAACGAGTCGCTCACAGGCGATCTTGCCGAGCTCGATTTCATGCCCGATTACGAGACCTGGTACGAGATCAGCTCCAGCTCCGACGACTGCCTTCGCAACAAGTGCCCGAATTTCGCCACATGCTTCTATTTCGGCGCCCGGCGCCTGGCGGAGCGAGCCGATATCCTGGTAGTCAATCATTCCCTATTGCTTGCCGACGCAGCCTCTCTCGGAGGCATCCTGCCCAAGTACGAAGTCCTCATTGTCGACGAGGCCCATCACCTTGCTGCCATCGCCACCGATACCTTCAGCACCTCGATCAGCAATTTCGGCATCAAGCGCCTGGCCAGCCGCGCCCTCAAGAAAGTCCGCGCCCCGGTGGGTCTGGTGGACCATGTGCAGGCGGATGCTCACGATCTATTCGATTTCCTGGCCAGAGTAGTACGCTTCAAGAAAACCAGGATGCGCGAGCCGGTGGAGGAAGCGATGCCTCTGCTGGCTTCTCTGGGCGAGCTCAAAGAATGGCTGGACAACCAGGGTTTCGAGGACGTGCTCGATATCGACATGGCCAGGGACAGGCTAAAGCTGAAAGCCAAGTCCCTCTCCAGCACCATAGACAAATATCTGCACTGTCTCGGGCTGCTCCGGGAGCCGAGCCTGGACTGGGTTGTCTTCGTGGACAGGCAGGAAGGCGCCCGGGGCAAGGTCGAAGTGGCGGCAGCGCCTCTCGATGTCTCGCACTATATCGAAGACGCGCTTCTGTCCAAGTCCGGTCTCGAGACCAGCATATTCATGTCCGCCACCCTGGCCACCGCCGGTGAAGATCCCTTCGGTTTTTTCAAATCCTCGGTGGGTATCGCAGGTCCTGTGGTCCAGGATCAGTATCCGAGCCCATTCGATTTCCCCAGGCAATCCATCCTCTATCTCCCCAGGGGTCTGCCGAACCCCAACTCCCAGGACTTCCTGCCCGAAGCCTGCAGGCATATCGAAGAAATTCTCGAAGCAAGCAGCGGCAGGGCCTTCGTCCTCTTCACCAGCCGCTATGCCCTCAATACCGCCTATGATACCATCGCCGATCGCCTGCCTTATGAAAGCAGACGCCAGGGAGACATGCCACGGGGCAAGCTCCTGGACTGGTTCCGCAGCACGGAAAATGCCGTGCTCTTCGGCACCTCGAGCTTTTGGGAGGGCGTCTCGGTAGACGGCGAGCAATTGAGCTGCGTGATCATCGATCGTATTCCCTTCCAGGTCCCGGATGATCCGGTGTACGAGGCGCGCTGCGAAAAGATGAAAGAAGAAGAGGAAAAGAACTGGTTCGCCGACCTCGCTCTACCGCATGCCACCACCAGACTCAAACAGGGAGTGGGCAGGCTGATCCGCACCCAGGAGGACCGGGGCATGGTAGCCATTCTCGATCCACGTCTTACCGAGAAATTCTACGGTCGCAAGATCATCCAGTGTCTGCCGCCCATGCGCCTCACTCATTCCATGCAAGACGTGAGAAGCTTCTTCGGCGAATAAACAGCGCTTACCCCACCGGCGGCGCCAGCGAGTCTTCCTCGTCGGAGTCTTCGGGATCAGTGTAGCTATCGAGTGGAATTCCCTTGATTACGAAAAGGGAGATGTCCGACTGATCCACCAGATAATCGACTATCGGATCGGTGCGCATCAGAAAGACGTTCTTGTCCTTGGGGTCCGAGGCACCGACGAAGATCAGATCAGCTTTTATCTCCCGGGCGAAAGTGAGAATAGTGTCGCCCACGGCGCCCATCCGGACTTCGCCGCTGGCATTGACGTTCATGCTCTTGAGCTGCTCGACCATATTTTCGATATGCTGCTTCGCCTTGTCCTGAGGCCGGCCTGATGAAATGAGCTGAGCGATGACGCCGACCTTGCTCGGATCGGGGACGACTCTGAGAAGCACCACCTCGGCTTCTAGAGCCCGGGCATGGCGTCCTGCCGCGGCGATGAGCCTGGCGCTCTTCTTCGGCGTTGTCACTGCTACTAGGAATTTCAACTTGCTGAGTCCTTCCATCATGCATGCCAGAGAGCACGTATTATGACATAGCTCAAGGCCGATAACGCAACCGCCACCGGCACGGTAAGCACCCAGGCCAGCACGATCAACCAGAGAGTCTTGGGATTGAGCTTTTCTCTGCCGTGTACCGGGATCGTCCCACCGGCCACCGCCGAGCTCAGGGTGTGGGTGGTGCTGATTGGCGCACCATAAGTGGAGGCTACCAGAATTATCAGAGCGGTGCTCATGGAGGCGCCGAAGCCCTGGGAATGACTGAGGCGCTCCCGGCTAATTTTTGTGCCGACAGTACGAATAATCCGCCAGCCTCCGATCACCGTCCCCAGACCGATGGCGGTGGCGGCGCTGACCATCACCCAGAGCGGGACTTCACTGATCTTGTATCCGTATGACGAGAAATGAGTGGCCAGTATGAGGGTGATGATCCCCATGGTCTTCTGCCCGTCATTGCTGCCGTGGCTGAAACTGACGGCGGCGCTCGAGAATATATGGAGCCAGCGCATCACGGGAGCCTGGGCTTGCTTGGCGCCCGGGGACTTATCCTTCTCTTTGGAGAGCTTCAGGGAAACCCAGGTCATCAGGGCACCCGCGCCGAAGCCTACCAGAGGCGAAATCAGAAGCGCGAGAAAGACTTTCTCGAGCTCGTGCCACTCCACACCCTCCACCCCGGCAGCGGCGATACCGGCGCCAAAGAGGCTGCCTATCAAGCAGTGCGAGGAGCTCACGGGGATCCCATACCACCAGGTGACCAGGTTCCAGATCAGGGCTGCCACCAGCACTGCCACCACAATCGGGAGAGTGACGGTCTCGGCCGGAATAATCTTGGTTATCACCTGCGCCACGGCTGTCCCGACCACCACGGCTCCAAGGAAGTTGAGGATCCCGCTCATGACGATGGCGACGCCGGGTTTGAGAGCCTTTGTATAGATTACTGTAGCGACGGCATTTGCCGTGTCGTGGAAACCATTGACGAAGTCGAAGCCCAGGGCGAGGATGATGGCGATAATGGCTACGATGGTCTCGACGTTCATAAAGTCGCTCTTGAGAAGATGCCTCGAGCTGTGTACTCTGATTCAATCCTCGAAGGATTGCACTCATGATGACATATCCGGGAGTCACAGTATCAATGTCCTGGTTAAGGCGGCTTTAACCCCACCCACTGACAACTCGAACCGTAACAAAATCAGGTATTCGAACGAGCCCGGCCCGCTTCTGCCGCTTTTACAAAACCGTAAACCGCTACATGGTGGTACGATACGAAGTCTTCTGGAGACTTCGATTCGGGGATACATGATGTTAAGAGCGCTGCTTCTAGTCACCCTGCTGCTTTCGACCTGTTTTGTCCGGCCGGCCCTCGCCGCTGAAGAAAGCAAACCCAACATAGTCATCATCTGGGGCGATGACGTCGGTCAGAGCAATGTCAGTGCTTACAGCCTCGGGCTCATGGGCTACAAGACCCCGAATATCGACCGTCTTGCCAGGGAAGGCACGATGTTCACCGATTACTACGGCGAGCAGAGTTGCACCGCCGGACGCTCGGCTTTCATCACGGGACAGTGCGTATTCCGCACCGGTCTCAGCAAAGTCGGCATGCCCGGAGCCTCTCTGGGAATGCGCCCGGAAGATCCGACCATCGCCGAGCTCCTCAAGCCCCTTGGCTACAGCACCGCTCAGTTCGGCAAGAACCACCTGGGCGACAAGGACGACATGCTGCCCACCAATCACGGTTTCGACGAGTTCTACGGCAATCTCTATCACCTGAACGCCGAAGAAGAGCCGGAGTTGCCAGATTATCCGAAAAGTCCCGAGTTCCGTAAACAATTCGGTCCCCGGGGAGTGATCCACAGCTTCCACATGCCCGACGGAAGCCAGAAGATCGAAGACACTGGTCCGTTGACAAAAAAACGCATGGAGACAATCGACGACGATGTCGCCAGCCGCGCCGCCGACTATATCGCCAGGCAAACCAAGGCGAAGAGCCCATTTTTCGTCTGGGTGAATTTCACTCACATGCATTTTCGCACTCATCCCAAGCCTGAGAGCGTCGGTCAGTCCGGACGCTGGCAGAGCGAGTATCACGATGTCATGATCGATCATGACCGCAATGTCGGATCGATCCTCGACAAGCTCGACGAGCTTGGCATCGCCGACAATACCATTGTCATGTACGGCACCGACAACGGACCCCACATGAACACCTGGCCCGACGGAGCCATGACCCCCTTCCGGAACGAGAAGGACACCAACTGGGAAGGCGCTTACCGAGTACCCGCCTTCATTCGCTGGCCAGGTCATATCAAAGCCGGCGTAGTCTCCAACCAGCTCATGTCGCACCTCGACTGGATGCCCACCCTGGTTGCCGCAGCCGGCGACCCGGATGTCACCGAGAAGCTCCTGAAGGGTTACAAGATCGGAGACAAGACTTTCAAAGTCCACCTGGACGGCTTCAACTGCCTGCCCTATCTGACAGGCAAAGCGGCAAAGTCGCCCCGGGAGAATTTCTTCTATTTCTCCGATGACGGAGAACTCACCGCTCTGCGTTATGACAACTGGAAAATGGTTTTCGCCGAGCAGCGCAAGCCAGGCACCCTGGCTGTCTGGGCAGAGCCTTATACGCTCCTGCGCTGCCCGAAGCTCTTCAATTTGAGAACGGATCCTTATGAGAGAGCCGACATAACATCAAACACTTACTGGGACTGGTATCTCAATCATGCATTCGTGATGATGCCCGTTCAGCATTATGTCGCCAAATTCCTCTCCACGTTCAGAGACTATCCGCCCAGGCAGAAAGCCGCCAGTTTCACTATCGATCAGGTGATGGATAAGCTGCAGACTCCCCAGGGCGGGCGCTGACCTGGGTGCCGTCGTGAAGCCGGCCACCGGCAAAGCAGGTCTGGTGATAATCGCAAAGCTAGTGACAGTAGCCATGGTGCTCCTCTGCACCTGCCGTGCCGGCATAACGCGAGAGACAGGCGATCATGAAGGCATGGTGTTGATTCCGGAAGGGGAATTCACCATGGGCGGTGTCGGACCATATGCCCGGCGCGATGAGTTGCCCAGGCACAGGGTAAAAATCGACAGCTTCTATCTGGATCTGACCGAGGTCACCAATCGCCGATTCCGCCAGTTCGTTGGAGCGACCGGCTATGTCACCACCGCCGAGCGAAAGGTCGACTGGGAAGAGCTGAAAAAAGGCGCGCCGCCCGGCACGCCGAAGCCTCCTGTCGAGAAGCTCGAGCCCGGCTCCATGGTTTTCAAGGAACCGGCCGAGCCTGGACCGTTGGACTATCACCGGTGGTGGCACTGGGTGAATGGCGCCGACTGGAGACACCCGGACGGGCCGGGCAGCTCCATCGACGGCAGGGACGACCATCCGGTAGTGCACATATCCATTGAGGACGCCCTGGCTTTCGCGAGCTGGGCCGGCAAGCGCCTGCCCACCGAAGCCGAATGGGAATATGCCGCCCGGGGTGGTATTGACGGCAAGCCCTATGTCTGGGGAGAAGAAGAGCCCGACGAGAAACGCGCCAACCTGTTTCAAGGTGAGTTCCCGGGCAAGAACACCGAAGAGGACCGCTTCAAGACCACCGCTCCGGTGAAGAGCTTCCCTCCCAACGGCTATGGTCTCTATGACATGGCAGGCAATGTCTGGGAATGGACCGGCGATCGCTATAGCCCGTTCACTTATCTGGAAAGGGTTCTCAGGGACGGCCGGGGGGCGGTCTCGCATAATCCGCAGGGTCCGTCTCAATGCACCGATCCGGAGAAGCAGGCAAGCAACCTGCATGTAGTACGCGGCGGAAGCTTTCTCTGCCACCCCAGTTATTGCGCCAGCTATCGACCCAGCGCCAGGATGAAACTTTCCGCCGACACGGGTATGTGCCATGTAGGCTTTCGATGCGCGAAAGACAAAGAGGACTGAAAGTGGCGCCGGGCAAGCAGGAAGACGAGCTATCCGAACTGGATGAGATCCTCGCACTCCAAGCGGAGACAGTTTCGCCCGGCAGTCTTCTGAAAGACGAGAGAGACTCGGTATTCTCATCATTTTCAGAAGGTCTCGAAGCAGTCGACAAATTCACCATCTCCGGTCTGGACAATCGGGAAGGCAAAAGCAAAGAATCAGGTCAGGCGCACCGGGGCGATTGTTTCGAGTCGTTCAGCGAGGGTCTTTCCTCCGTAGACAAATTCGAGATCACCGGAAAGTCGCCGACAGCGGTCTCGAGCCTGGACGAATTCTTGCGCTCGCCCCGCTCGCCCCTGGCAGACTTCAGAAAAGATCCAGGTCCCTCCCTTGCCGGGCTTCTGGAGCGCCTTAAACAATGCCCCTGGCGCGGCGAGGTCAGCGTAGAAGAGATCAACGTAGAAGAGATCAACGTAGAAGAGATCAACGTAGAAGAGATCAGCGAGCCCCACCAGGAGTATTGTTTCGAAAAGCATCGCCTGTACGTGCGTCCGGGTCCGGTCCTGCCTGAGAGTATTCTCTCTTTCAGCCACCAGCTCTACCATGCCGCCCACAGGGTTCTTTCCAAGCTCTACCTGGACGGTCCCCTGCCGGAGCAGGTCTTCGTCGACACTTTCTGCTGGTCCGAAACCGCCGCTCTTCTGTTCGAGCACAATGTCCGCAACGAGCTGGCTCTCTCTGATGCCGAGCCTGTTTCGGTGAGAGCCCTGAAGCCCGACGGCACCTTGATCTCCTTCGAGGTAGACCGTGTTCTCAGAAAAAAGGGACTGCAGACTCTCCGGGACCTCACCCTGAGATCGCTGTTACGCGGCTCCAGCACCAGACTCCTCAAAGATATCCTTCTGGTGCAGTACGGTAGCTATATCAAGTCATTCGAGACAGATCTGGAGAGAGCTCGATACCATATCGAAGCGGGCACCAGGAACGGGCTGCCTGTTTCCAAGATTTAGATTACCGGGCTATTTATACAGGCAGTTTGTTTATACGTATGCTTCCTGGGCTTCCACAGTCATGGCATCGGCATAAACCCAGAGATCGCCGGGGCGCCAGTGAAGCGGGGAATGATCCCTGTACTTGTAGACCAGAAGCTGGCGAATGATTCGCCTGGCGGAGGGATTGCGCTCCCCTCGCTTGTCATTGGCGAGCCTGGTGCGTAACTGAATGGCCTCTCTTTTGGTCCAGCAATATGCAGGTCCTGGATTACTGCCCTTGGATCGGCATAGAATAGCTATCTTGCCCGAGGGCTGGGGCCAACCTAAAACGTAATAGTCATCGTACATAACCTAATAATGATAATTCATGTTCGGAAAAAATCTACTAAATCATAGGCAATAAAAGCACCCGGCAAAGATGAAAGCTCCTGAACATATCGTCATTTTCCATCCCGCCGCCATTGGAGACGCGGTCCTTGCAACCCCGGTAGCAACGCTGCTCAAGCGAAATTTCCCGGACACTGCCATCACTTATTGGTCGCATTCCAGCCTGGAGCCGTTGATTGCCGGACGGTGCCAGGCCATCGATCGTTTCGCCGAATTCGATAAGAAGCCTGTAATAGCCCTGATTGGGCAACTGAGGGGTCTGGCTCCCGATCTTTTCGTCGATCTCTCCAACTCCCTCAAGGGACGCCTTCTCTGCCTGGCCACCGGCTGCCGCGCCGTCAGCTATCGCAAGGAGGCAGGCAAGCGAGCAGCGGACAATTTCGTCGATACCATCAGACCACTTATAAAAAATTGCGATCTTCCCTGGTTTCCGACCCTGGTCATTCCGGAGGGGAGCGCTTTCGAAGATCCCAACCATTTTTCGCCGAGGGATACTGTCATCGGTCTCGTTCCCGGCGTCGGCAATAAGAGACCCCACCGGGCCTGGCCCCCGGACCACTGGCTGGTCCTTATCCGGGGGCTCAGCCGCCAGAACAGGCAGCTCTTGCTCCTGGGCGGACCGGAAGAAGCCGCCCTGGGCGAGGAGATCGAAAGCAAGAGCGCGGGCAAGGCGCGAAATCTCTGCGGTCGGCTCGATATCGAGAGAACTGCCGGACTCCTGGCCCGTTGCGACCTGGTGGTGGCCGGAGACACCGGACCGGCTCATATAGCCGTGGCGGTGGGCACGCCGGTGCTCGGTCTCTACGGGCCGACCCTGGTGGAGCGTAGCGGCCCGACAGGATACGAGCATCTGGCCCTGAGCCGCTCGAGCCAGTGCGCTTGCCTGGAGGCGAAATACTGCCTGAAAGCGGAGAAGACCGGTCCCGGAGCCTGCATGTCCCTGATCCAGCCGGCGGAAGTTATCGAGATAGTAGAGCAAATGCTGGCCGGAGAGGGTCTTCAGGCCGATGCCTCGAGAAGCGGTTTGAGATAAGGACCGGCGGACACTCTGTTGCCGGTAACAATATGACTGACCCAGTTTCGGCTGAAGTCTTCCACTGCCATCTGCTTGATGACGGTGGCCGGGAGATTGAGAACCATGGAGGAGGTGACTCCATCTCTGCCATAGGTGGTCTTCACCGAGCGCCCGTTGCGGGACTCGTAAGCAGCGATGGTAGTCCAGGAACCAGCTTCCAGGACCTGGAGGTTGAGGGTGAAATCGGAGGGAGCGGACGGGAAGTCGATTACTACCAGACGGCAGTTATGGGCATACTGGCGGACTTCCACTTCGCTGGTGATAACGGTGGGGCTGAAGTTGTCCTGCACTCTTCCCATCTCGGGCTGGCTGGCGGCCAGGACAACCGGTGTAGGGAGGCTGGTGTTGGCACGATAGGAGGCAATCTCGCGCTCGGTAGGCATGAGGATATGCTGTCCAGCCACGAGAGCCATCACCGGATTGCCGTTCTCGTCCAGATCGGTGCTCATACCATTGACCTGGGCGATAAGCTTCCAGTAATGCTGGCTGTTCATGCTGCCGTTGCTGGCGGCGATGGATTTCAGCGAGTCGCCATCCTGGACTTCATAGAATTTTTGCTGGGAGAGCTGACCCACGGACTGAGGGCTGAGCAGGTCCACCGAGGGTCGACCACCGGCGAATCTGACACGATCGAGAATGCTGCCGAGAGGACCGCTGGGCTGGCCGGAGACCACCGGTATGGTCTTCACGGCAGGTTCCTGTCCGAAAGCGGACAAACTGGTAGCATATTCGGCGGCATGGCCAGTGGCAAATTCCTGGCTAGCTACGAAGCCATTACCCACTCCACCCACCAGGGACTTGCCGTTGAAGAAATGCTTGGCGAACACACGACACTCGGCGGCGCTGGGGAGCCAGAGGACCTGGGTGGGGTAGATGAAGGAGCTGCGCACTCCGTCGACCATCCGGTAGACGACTTCGCTGCGATTGATGGTGATGATCAGGTCACCGAATCTGGCATCACCGAGCTTGCTCTGAGCGATACTGGCAATGGTGTCACCGGCCTCGACCACATACTTTTCGCGACCGACGCTGACCTGCTGGGCAATCTCGTCCTCGTCCTCTTCCTGCGACTCGCCGGCAAGACCGAGAACCTGGGCGAATTTGAGAGCGGCAGCCAGTCCGGGGAAGAAGAAGACTTCGCCGTTATGGCGCAGGGTGACGACACCGTTCTCGATGGTGAGACCGGGAGGAAGGGACTGACCACCCTTGATGGCATTGACGATACCGATGGCGATCACCGGAGTCATGGCACCGCGTGTAGCCTGCACTATGAATTCGGAAGCCTGGATGGTCTTCGTGCTCTCCGTTCTGGTGCCGGTCAGATCGATCTTCTGACTTTCGGCTTTGACCGGGGTGCTCTCGACGCGGATTCCGGCGGTCAGGGGATCGATGCTTATGTTGATGACGGTGCCGTTGGTCGGGTTGGTGCCGGTACCGGTTCCGGTGTTGGCGCTGGTGATAGCACCGGAGAGGTTACCGGAGATGACTGCACCCTGGATTCCATGAACCTTCACCTGACCGTCGAGACGAATATTGATAACGCCCTGGTCAATTACGACAGGAAGGGCGATATAACGGACCGAATCCAGTCTGACTGCCACGCCGACATCCGAGCGGACGCTCTGGGTGCCGAGAGAGAACTTGATCGAAGGAGCATCACCGGAGGTGCTCGCCGGAGTTACCGGCTCTACTCTCGAGACAAGAGCTTGATAGGCACCGATAGGTGCCAGGTCGATGGTTACCGGCTGTACTTTGACGGCATCGGCAAGAGATTTGACGAGTTCGGTGCCGCGCTCAATCTGGCGCTGGGACTGCGAATTGGCTTGAGCCTGGGCCAACGAATGTACTTGAGCCTGTCCCTGAACCTGAGCCTGAGACTCGAAAGGAGCCAGGAATTGAGCGGCTTTTCCGGAGACTATAAACGAAGCAGCTCCTTCAGCCGCCGGACGAGCGATTGTGCCGGCATCAGTCTTGAATCCGGCAGACCAGTCGATGGTGGAGGCGCTCGAGAAATTGACAGCGGAAGCCCCGGGAATGAAAGAGGTATTGAGGTTGAGAGAGTCGGCGCTGGCAGCGCTGCCTATCGAAGTTCTGGCAAGGAATGCCGAAGCTCTGTATGCGGATGAGACAGGCAGGTCAGCGACGACTTCGAAGCCGGGTCGGGAGAATGCATAGGGAGCTACGTTGATATCACCTGCGATGTGACCGGTAGAATTATCGGCAACTCTGTTGCTGATAGAAGCAACCGGCTCTGAGACTCTCTCGACGCTAGATACGGCTGCGACCGCAGGAACGGTATCTCTATCGACGGTAGATGCGACTGCCACCACAGGCACAGCGACTTCGACCTTTTGATTGCCTTGATTGCCTACCAGGCTGGCAAGAGCGGTGACGATGGGAGAAGTCTCCTGGGTGCCCCGGGCGGCTCCGGCGACCAGATCGCCAAGGGAGGTCTCGGCGGCAACGTTCTGGGTGCGCACAGGAGGAAGAGCCACAGCAAGGTCGCCGGGCTGGGCTTCGACGAAGGGTCTGGAAGGGAGGTTCTGGAGGGCGCGAGCCAGAACGGTCATAGTCTCGGGGGTGACTCTGGATACAGTGCTGTCACCGGGGAAGGCTTCTCTGGGAGTGAACTCGTTGGAAACCAGGGAAGCGATAGTGTGGGTTGCCGGAAGAACGGTTTCAGGCTTGACCACAGGAAGGACGACTTCGGCTCTTACACTGTTATCCGGGGAAGCAGTGCGCACAACGCCTTCGATCAGTGCAGCCACCAGGGAGCCGGAGCTGGCAGGGATGACCGGGCTGACACCCTTGCCGCGGTCCAGGTCGCCGGCTTCAGGTCTGGTGTAGCCACCGACGCTGGTGTTATCGGCGAGAAGCGTCTCGAGAACGGCAACGCTGACCTGGCTCTTGCTGCTGTCACCGGGATAGGAGCCGACGGTCTGGAAACCTGTGCCTTCTTTGGCCTCAGGAGCTTTCGTCACGATTCTCGTGAGGTTGGCGAGGAGGCTGCCTTCGCTTTCGGGGACCGGAGCGGCAACAGGTCTTGCGGTATCGATTGCCCGCTCGCCGACTTCCACGGTAGCAGCGACGATGGCGCGCATGGACGGCGGAAGAGTGGCGGGAAGAGTGGCGGGGAGAGGGGCGGGAAGATTGTCGGAAGCGCCGGCGGTGCGAGCAGCGGGAAGAGGCTGGCCCGATGCGTCCGGGGTGCCGTTTGACAGAAGAGTAGCCAGGGTCGCACCGAAAGTAGAACCGAGATCGTCTTTGCCTTTCATGACATAGCGCTCGGCGACAGGACGGGGAGCGCCCTTCTCGTCCACCGGGGCGGCGCTGAGATGGATAGTCCGGGCGATCTCGTCAGAGACGGCGCTGACAGCGCTGTCGCCGGGGAAGAGCACGCGAGGAGTGAAACCGGTTCCGATAGCCTCGGGTCTGGCGGCCACCACCTCGACTCCGGCAATCTTATGTCTAGCGTTGATAGCCGGAGTGTTATCGGCGATCACGGCAACGGCGCGGGCTATAAAGGAATCATTGGCGGGGGAGGCGACCGGAGCGATGACGGACACTTTGCTCTCGGATGATCCGGAGCCGGTGGGGGCGATGACCACCGGAAGCTTAACGTCGGACACGGGCTTATCGGAGCTGGCTCCGGTTCCGGGAGCAAGATCCGAAGCAGCACTGGCGACATACATAGGTGTGTCGGAAACAACGACTTCGCGATCCGCGGGTGCCTTGACGCCATCAGCGGAACGGGCAACAGGAAGACCAGCCAGCGGGGATTGACCGGATTCTCCCGATGATGCTAACGGCTCGGCCAGTCTATTTACTATCTTCTCAATCTGGCTCTGGCTCACCACGCTCTGGTGAGAATCGCCGGGGAAGAGGGAGCGATCCTGGAAACCCTGCCCTGCGACTATATGATTCTCGGTAGCCCTGACTGTAGCACCGACGAGGACATCTCTGAGGGGCTCGACTGGGCTGACAGTCTCGGCCTTCCTGGGCGCCACGGTCTCGGGTCTTGCTTCTTCGCCTATGGCTGTAGCCAGTCGTGCCAGGCTCGCCACCACCGGAGCCTTCTCCGCCGGCGGGAGGCTACTTTCAGTTTGAGCACCGGAGCCTTCAGGTACTGCGGTCTGAGGATGGGCCTCGGGGAGCCCGGATACGGCCAGGTCATCCTTTGAGGGCCGGATGTACATTTGCCTTTCGCCGGCAGGAGTCCCGGGCTGTCTGCCGAGGATCTTGTCCATATTGCCGGTGGTCACCAGGCTTACTGCGGAATCGCCGGGGAAGAGCGACCTGGACTGGAAGCCTTCGCCGGAGCCGGTGTTCTCGACCGGAGCTCTGACTACCGGAATCTCTCTGACAATCTCGGTCAGGCGCTTATTGCCATCGGCGGAGCGCTCGACGCGAACAGGACGGAAGCTCTCGGCGGCCTGCTCGAGGAGGGTGACTGTGCGGGGCAGCTCGACGCCAGATGCGCTCGGCCTGACCGATCCGGGCCGGGTGTCGTCGGCATCGTGGCCGGGCGTCAGGTCACTGGCAGAAGGCTCTACATAAATGGTGGTGGGCTCCTCCGTCCTGACCCCTTCCACTTTCTTCTGATCGTCTAGAATGCCTCTGACGACTTTTTCGCTGACCTTGCTGACAGTGCTGTCGCCGGGGAAAAGAGCGCGGCTCTCGAAACCTTCACCGGTTCCCAGAACAGGCTTGCCATCGTTGGCCTTCTCGACCACAGCGATGAGGCGCTCGAGACTGCCCGGCTCATGGTCTTGACCGGCTGCCGCTATCTCGACGCGGTCGGCCTTCTGAGCAGTCATGCTCATCAAGCGGTCGAGGGTCAAGCCCGCGGCGGCAGAGCTTCCAGCCTTGGCAGCGGGCTCGGCATGGGCGACGACTTCGGGCTTGGCTGCGGGCTCGGCCTGGGCAACGACTTCGGGCTTGGCTGCGGGCTCGGCCTGGGCGACGACTTCGGGCTTGGCTGCGGGCTCGGCATGGGCGACGACTTCGGGCTTGGCTGCAGGCTCGGTCTGGGCATCGACTTCGGGCTTGGCAGCGGGCTCGGCATGGGCAACGACTTCGGGCTTGGCTGCGGGCTCGGCATTGACGATATCGACTCCGGGCAGGTGCGCTTCGCTGACCGGAGTGAAAGTGCTTGCATCGTGGAGAACGTTGAGAGAGCTGACCACCTGGACTGTAGAGAGAACCGACTCGGAAGCGGTGCTGGGCTCTACATGAATTTCGCCATTGCCATCGGCGGAAACCGCCAGTCCGGTTTGCTCGGGGACGTTGCCGACCGATTCTGTTTGGGAATTGTCGCTGGCTGGCATTAAAAACGCTACTTCGCTGGGGGGTAAAGAGGTCTATTCGCCGGTCGCGCAATTTGGACAGGTGCCAAGATTAAATGCGCCTGACGCCCTGACCCCACAGACGCAGAACCCTCACCCGTTGGGCATAGCCGTACTGAAAAAAGTCTTTTCCGGGTAAAAAAGCTTATATAGATCCAGGATCTGGAGAATCAGCAAAGATGGCCAATGGTCGACCTGACCCACATGCCAAAGTCGAGCCTTCGGCTCAGAATCCGGACGGTCGTGAACCGACCAGAGCCGGACAACTGCAAGCAGAAGGGGAGCTCAATAACCGCTTCGAGAAGCCGGACGCCGGCCGTGTCGAAGGGGATGCTGTAACAAAAATGCAAATGGAGAGCGGAATCTTCGGACCCGGACAGGGAAGGTTCGAAGATTTGCGCCGTACCATGGACAGAACCAGCAATGCCGGAAATGTCGACAGGCGGCTCACCACTTTCGATACCAGCGAAGGGCCCATGCAGGGCATTCTCCACACAGGTAAGAACGGAACGTTTTTCACCACCGCCGGTGGTGAACGATTCAGATACGAGCCCGCCCCTTCCGGAGAGAGCGGATTCTCTCTGACGAGCACCAATAATGGTCGCGCTCTGGAGGTGTTCCAGCAACGGTCAGAGACCAGCCATGTCAACAAGATCCCGGACGGACCGGCAAGGGTATGGAAACCGGGAGAGCCCGTCCGCGTGACACCACCTGCAGCACTGGAATCACCTCGAATCATTCGCGATGGCGCACCACCTGCGATGGCGGATGGACTGCCGGTGCGCGCCGATTCCGGGCCCGGTCCGGGACAGGGCTTCGACGCAGGCAGAGCGCAAAGGCTCGTCGAGCAGATGCAGGCTGATCCTCGCAATCAAGAATACCGAAAGGCCTTCGGAGAAATCGCCCGGCACCACCCCGAACAGACGAATGAGCTCATCAAACAGATGCAGAGCGAAGGACATCAGCTGCCAAGAAACCTCGAGAGCTGGTCTCGCGCTTTCGAGAATCGCCGCGCCGATATCCCTCAAGATTCCGGAGCCGCGAAAGGGGAAAAAATTCCGCAGGGAGAATTCGAGAGGCTGGCTCAAAGAAATGCCGAGCTGCACCAGCAGCTGAAAGATCCGGAATTTCGTCGACAACTCACTGAAAAGCTCCTGGCTCTCAAGGGCGAGCCGGGCAGACCCGAAGTCGGCAAATCAGAAATGGCTGCACGACCCGGAGCTGGAGACGAACAGTCCTTACTCAAGCCGGAAAACCTCCTGAAAGCGCTCAAGCTCGACGGCAACGATCCGGCGACGAAACAGTTCCTCACAGAGCTGGGCAAGAGACTCGGCCAGCTCCCGGAAGGGCAACCTCTCGGTCAGCTCCGCCTGGACACCCTGCTCAATGGGCTTGATCCGCAACGCGCCTCTGCCCTTGAGAAATTTCTGCTGCCCGCGGGCAAGGATGCTGGCAGCGGCATCATGATCTCGCAAATCGACCAGACTCGCTTCACCTCACTTCGCCAGATGCTCTCAGGAACCGAAGCCGGCATGAGCATGTCGCCCGTTCGCTCGGCTCTGACCATGCTTGTGCGGCAGAGTGAGACCCTCTCACCCGTGGAGCCTCGGTCGGGACTGAGGGCGATCGGCAAAGTCCTGAACGCCCTCGACACGAGCCTGCAGAGCCCCACGACCTCGGATCAGGTAGTAAAGCCGATGCGACTTCTCGACTTGATGGCACAGACTCTGGATACCCGGGCTCAGATGAGCAATGCCGGAGACTTCGCAGCCCGCCTCAGCCCGACCCAGCTAATGGTCATAAGAAGCATGCTGGACACCGGGATGTCCGCCACCACCACCGATATCGCCAGGCGACCGGTCGAACCGGTCTCCGGGCATGTCGACAGCTCGGCGGCAGTCAGAGGCGACCTGGCAGCGCGGCCGGGCACTATGCCCGGCAGCGTGGCCAGACCGGTGGGGACCGAGACGGCGCCGGAAGTAGCCCCGCAGCGCGTCGAGGCGGCCCAGGCCTCCGCTGCCGAGCTCATAGCCGGGAAGCCTATCGACGCCGTCACCGGACTCCCTTACGACCCGCACACCGGCAAGCTCCTCGACCCGTCGACCGGCAAGGAAATCGGCAATGTCAGACCCTCCGAGATGTCAGGGAAGCTATCCGAGTCGGACGGCAAGAAAAAGGATAAAGAGCTCAGCGAAGAAGAGGAGAAGGAATTAGAGAACAAGAAAACGAAGGAGAAAGACATGCTTCTGCTAATGCAGGAGCAGAAGGATAGAGAGCTGAGGGAGCGCAAGCTCAAAGAAGCGAAGCTCGCTCAGGAAGACAAGAAGCGGCGCCGCTATGTGGTCAAGAAAGGCGACACCCTCGAGTCGATTGCCGAGAAAGAGCTTCGAGACCCGCGCCTGGCAGCCCTGATCTACGACATTAATAAGAAGATTATTCCGACCAGAGAGGAAGGCGGAAAACAAGTCGCTTATCTTCCCCGAGGATTAATCATCTGGCTGCCATCACCAGCGGAGTCACGCGAATTCCGAAGCAAGCTCATGACCGGAAAAATCGGAGCTGCTGATGCCACCATGGGCAGCGGCACACCAGGGAAGTATGCGACTCCGGAAGAAGAGCTCGCCGCTCGCTTCGGCGAGCAGTGGGATGGCGCCACGGACGATACCAGTGACTCCAGCGACACCCCTGCGGAAGACAACAAAATCAGGGACGAGTGGATGGCCGACGCTGTGGCGAAGGCCGAGCAGAGGCGGAAGAACATCGAGGAAGCCCTGGGACCGATCGGATCCCGGAAGGGAAAGAAGCCCGACGGTCGCCTTCAGTACGTTGTCAGGCTGGGCGACTCGCTCAAATCTATCGCCATGAAACATCCGGCAATCAAAGACGTATCGCTGTGGAAACTCATCGCGGAAGTGAACGGACTAACCACCGAGACCGACAGCCGCGGCGTTCCCACAGCCAAAATCACGCGCGGTGCCACCATCGCGCTGCCTTCAAACAGAGAGATCGCCGAGTATCGAGAGCGACTCGGTCTCAACCGCGCCAAGTTAATCGGCTCTGCCAGCCAAACTGGCGTCGACACCGATTTTGCCTCGAAGAAGTGCCCGGAATGCGGACGCCTGGCAGTATCCAGGGCAACCATCTGTCCTTGCGGTTACGAGTTCAAAGAGTCGGAGGTCGTGCGGGATGCAAGCGCCGGCTCCGAGGCAGGTGGGGCACCCGATGCCGCCACGATCGTCCTTCAAGCTGCCGGTAGTCTGGACGACGCTCCCAGGACTCCGAAACGGTCCGTCGCACCGGAGCCTAGCACCAGTCTCGAGAGCGACACAGTTTTTCAATTGCCATCGAAAGGCCCGGCCCAGAGTCCGCCGAAACGGCTCTGGCCGATCGTTCACAACCTGGCCGATACGGTACGCCTGGTCAAGTCGGCGGAAGAGCTGGACATAGAGACGACCTCGATGGAAGTCGCCCTCGAAGTGAAGATTGAAGAGGACTGGCAAATGGCAGTCTGCTACGAGATCATGGAGAATCGAACCTACCGGCACGACTACACATCTAGTTCTGGTAGAAAGAGCGTCAAAATTGATCTACCAGCTAAAGCAGCTCAGGAGCTGGCTCATAATGACTTGACCAGTAACTGGAGTAATTACAGGAAGAAAGTGTCCAGGTGATCGCCGCCGCCTGCTGAGCGGTTTTCCGGCTGTCCCGAACGGGCAGAATTAATATTAAATCGCCCCGGAAGGGAGGCAAAAATGTTGTCCAGACAACAGTAAAATTGCCGGCGCAGATGTACTATTGACAAGTCGTTTTCAAGTGACTCAGATGCCCACTGGAGAGCGATTCGGCGATTTTTCCGAGCTGGCGCCCGCCCATTCGAACTTTTACCAGGCCAACCCCACGACAGCCCATCGCCAAGCACAGTCAGACCTCAGCCCATACGTCCCAGGTACCGTTAGGCTTGAGCGCCTCCTGTGTATATAAAACTAGATCAAGTCCGTAAGGTTCTGCGCAGACCATATGAGCCCGTTAGACGACCCTAACAACAAGCCTCCGCCTGTCGAGCAAGTCGACACGCCGAGTGACGCCGCGACCGGCGATGCCTCGACAGCGAAGGCCGCCGCCGCGCCGACTAACGAGCAGGACTTCCAGCAAACCCTGGCCGACGGAAAAGCAGCACAGCCCAAAGATACCGGTACTGTAGACCAGGGCGCGTCTGAGCCGCTTCAGATTGTCAGCGACGGGCAAGTTGTTGCATCGAGCGGCAATCAAGAGACTGTCGGCGACCCGACGGCTCCCTCAAGCACCGGCGAGGAAGCTGCCAGCATTCCGGAAACCGGCATCAAGTCCGGCAAGACCGGCGCCGCTGCCGGCGAGTCGCCCACTCTGATCAATGGTCTCGACCCCAACGACGCAGTATCGCGGCAGGTCCTGATCTCTCAGGGTTTCCTCAACGCCGATGGGTCGATCCCGACGGCGACTACCGAAGCCCAGAGAATCGCTTCCGCTCTAAAGGTTGCCGGAGCCGACGGAAGCGGGGGTCGAGTCGACGCAGGGAGTGATGCGGTATCCGCACCTGGTCGCTCCCTCGTGGCTCCGGAGACCGGTGACACCCGCGCCTCGGTTTATCTCAATCAAATGCAACCGAAGCCCGGCATGTACAACCCGGTCACCGGACCCGGCTTTGCCGAGCTCACCCCCGGAGAAGCAGTACAGTCAGGGCTCGTCTCCGACGGCAAGGGCTCGCAGTTCAGCGAGAACCTCGACGTCGACACCCGCAATCTCGTCGGTCAGACGACCAAAGACGGCGTTCAGACCTTCACCTACAGCGGCGAGCTCGACACCAGCACTTTCGGCAACGACCAGACTTTCACGGCGAGCGAGTCCCTGGACTCTCAGGGTCGCCTGAACAGCCGGGACATCAAGTACGGTGAGGACGGTCTCGATGTCACGTTCGACACCCCGGACGGGCCCAGGAAGATAGAAGGCGTAAAGCAGATTCAGACTCGCTACGACGCCAAGCAGGACAGGTATGTCTCGGTCATCACCGACCGGGCCGGCAACGAATACGAAGCCACCACCCAGACCGACGGTGACGTCGAAGGCTTCAAGCAGACCCAGAAGTTCGCAGCCATCGAGGGCGGCAACGGTCAGCACGGAGCCTGGACCGACACAGCCACCGGAGCAGTCAACAAGATTACTGACGAGACAGGCACCTGGGAGCGCGGCGAAGGACCGGCATTGAGAGCCTGGACCAAGGTCGGTCCCGACGGGCAGCCGGTGATGGGAGCAGACGGCAAGCCCGAGACCAGGATGGGCGACTATCAGGTCGGCGCCGACCAGAGCATCAATTGGACCGACGACGCTACCGGTCAGAAATTCACCACCCAGACCGATGGGACCGTGATCAGAGAAGTACCCGGCAGCGGCAACTTCTCCGGTTACAAGGTGACGACCAAGCCTGACGGGACGGTGTCCCTCAAAGAGAACACTATCTTCAGTATCGGCTATTCCACCAAGCCTGGTTTTCTAGAAGGCAACCTCACCGCAGACGGCGACAATCTTTCCTGGAGCAACACCTTCGGCGACAGGATGACCATGGACGCGAAGGGTAATATCACCACAGACATCGCCAATGTCGCCAGCATCAAGGAAGAGCGCCAGCCCAACGGCACCATGCAGCCCACCGAGGTGACCATCCCCGAAGGCAGCAAGATAGGCGCCGACAATGACATGGCCGGCACCTGGAAGCGGGACGACCAGGGTCAGTGGACACGGACCGACGCGGACGGCAAGGTGACCACTCTGGACGGCGACTTCGACTTCAGCAATCGCTGGTCCGGAGAGCTGAGCGTTCTGGATGGCGATACTTTCGGAAGCTACACTCGTGACGGTTCGGCAGTCGAGTCCAAGATTGGTGTGGACCGCAGCGAGATCAACGCCGGCCGCGTCTCCGGAGAGACCCTTCCGGAAGGCACTGCCATCGACAAGGTCACAACGACGACCGCCACCGGCACAGACCGGACGACCTGGCAGGTTCAAGACGGCAATGGCACCTATGTCGCCCGTTACGAGGACGAATCCGGAAGCTGGGTGCGTCAGGGCGGCCGCGACTCCAACGAATGGATACAGGTAGACAAAGAGACCGGCCTTCCTCTAGATAGCAAGACAGGCAAAGGTGTCGAGACCGAGATGAGAGACGGCAAGCTGGTGGACAAGGCCACCGGCGAGACCGTGGAAGTCGAGAAATTCTTCGGCGATGTCCAGACTTCCAGAGACAGCCGCGACATAACCGTCACCGACTCCGACAACAACCAGGTGAAAACCTACTATTCGGATGGCTCCTGGGATATGACCCTTTCCTCCAGAGACATAAAAGTCGAAGGAGACAAGATTGTCGACCAGAACACCCCCGAGTACACAATCTCGAAATCGCCCAGCGGTGCCTACTCGGTGACCGACCGAGATTCCGGAAAAACCTACTCTACCGGAAGCGGGATCGAAGAGAACAGGGTCACCAGAAACCCTGAAACCGGTGCTTTGTCGTTCACCAATGAGTCTGGACAGCTGGTCACTATTGGCACGGATGGCAGCCGCTCGGTCCAGGGTCATTCCGGCGGTTTCCAGACCGATGCCGGCGGGCGGATGGTCAGCCAGACCGATGATACGGGTACCGTGACCAATCGCTATCACTATAGTAAGGATGCGACCGGCCGGATCCAACTCGACCAGTTCCAGAACAGCACAGGTCTCTGGAACCTCAAAAATCCCGACAGAGCGGCCGAGGAGACACAGATCTGGCAGCGAAGCAGCGATGGCACAGAGCTAAAAGGCGATGCCTTCATCAACCGGAGCAACGATGTAGTCTTACAGGTCAAGACCGAGAACGGTTCCAAGACCGAGATCAATAAGACCGACGGGACCGTCATCACAGAAACTCGCGCAAAATTAGACGGACAGAACGTGACTACTGTCGAGGTCGGTCAGAAAGTAGGCGAGAATATGGTGCCTGCCTACAACACGCGTGAAGTAAGGGACGCCGGTGGCAATCTTGTAGAGAAAGTCCTTCACAGCTCCGCCGGAGACTTCAAGACCACCGACGATAAGACCTGGCAGCAACTGGACAAGGACGGAAGGCCGATTCCTGATGCCGAGCCTTTCGTGGGCGACATCAGAGTAGCCACGGAGCCGGGGACCATGAAAGGACCCGACGGCAGAGACATCTATTACACCACGGGCTCCCTGATAAAGACGTCCTATCAAACCGATCTGAACACCGGCGAGCTGCCCAAAGACGCCAACGGTGCCGAGATTTACAAAGCCAAAGAAGTGACCATCGTTCGCAGCAACGGGTCCTCGATGCAGTATCTCGAGTCAGGCGGAAGAGTCAGTCGCGGCGCGGACGGAAACATTAACTACACCAGCGACGCCAACGACAACTACAACTTCTTCAATTACACCACCGTCGACGGCAAGCGGGTTCTCACCGGACTGACCCAGGAAGACGCCTGGGCCGAGCCCACCGCCGAGTGGAAGTGGAACTCCGAGAAAGACGCGAACGGCAAAGAAATCGGCGGCTACTTCACCAACGCCGACGGAACGAAATCATTCAGTCAACTTCGCGTCAGTAACAACGGCGAGCTGGTCGAGAACATTACCGACGGCAAAGGCAAAACCACCGAGATCACCAGGCAGCTCGACGGCGGCATGAAGTACAAGACGTCCGACGGTGTAGTCGTGATCAAGGATCAGGCCGGACGAGTCACAAGCTATACGAGCCAGAATAAAGAAACTTATAGTATTACATATGATGCCGAAGGCAATATCTCGCGCTTCGACGGACCCGATCAGACTATCGTCACGGACAAATATCCCGTCTCCGAGGACAACCCTCTGCCGGGCAACGCAGTCAAGGCAGACAGCATCAACATTCTAGGCGAAAACGGAAACAACTATGTATCTTATGACCGATCATCGGACGGTCACAGGATCGACATGTACTCCGCCGGCAATCAAGTAGAGTCCGCGAAGATCAATGGCAAATACCAGGTGGTCGGCACCAGGGATGCTGCCGGCAATCAAATCACCATCGAGCGCGGCGACAACGGTGAGGTCCTCAAAGCCACCACCTCCCAACCTGGAAAGGATGGTCAACCAGGTCACTCGGTCACCGTCGTTTCGAAAGACTACAAAGGCGAGATTCCGGAAGGCGCGATAGTCGCTGACGGCAAAATTAATGTGGACGGCATGCAGGGCTCCAGAAGCCTGTCCTTCACCAGCGGCAACAAGATTACCCTCGAAGCCAATGGCGCAGAGGTGCACAGAGCAGCAGACAACAATGAGATTCTCTACACCAGGGACGCTCAGGGCAAAGAGTTTAATTACCAGTACGACACCAACGGACAGCTCATGCAGGTCCAGGGCAAAGATTTCAGCCTGGTTCGCGATCCGGAGACAGGCAAGACACAGAGAATCACCCGCGATAGTGCCGGCAATGAGGTCAAGACCGATGTTCAGGACTTCCGCCTGGTCGACAGGAACGGTCATTCCCAGATTCTCGTAGAGAATATTCTCGGTCCCGGTCAAACCGTCTCCCAGGAGCTAACCGACGTCAATAACGGCAGCCGGACCCTGGAGGGCATCGACAAGTCCGCCCGCACCTTCGACGCGCAGGGACGCCTGGTCTATGAGCGCACCTCCGCCGGCGTAGAATTCAACAACATCTATCTGCCCGACGGCAGGCACAGAAGAGTCGGCTCGGATGGCAGCATCCAGGACTATTCACTCGATCCTGATAAAAAAGAGCGGCTCACCTATACAAAGTCTGCCTCCGGCGAAGAAGTCAACTATGTCTACGACGATAAGACCGGCGGCCGCTCGATAATTGGTCCCGGCAACCAGGTCAAGGACTACGCCAAGGATAGCAAGGGCAATGAGCAGCTTGTTTTCGAAAGAAATGCCGATGGCCTGGAAATCACCAGACAGTTCGATCTAACTGACGGCACATCCCTGGAGAAGCGCTCGGACGGTTCTTCCACCGCTTTCGATAAAGATGGCCGGATCACTTACACAGTAGATAAAGACGGAAATACTTTCTATCACTTCTACAACGAAGACGGCTCGAAATGGATCGAAGGCACGGAGAAGGACTCCGGCGCCGAATTCAATTCCAAGGTAGTCTTCGACGCCGACGGGCGGATGACCCACAAGGTTGATTCCAGCGGGCGTGAATCCACTTTCTATTATGAGAAGGACAGCAAAACCGGTGCGCTTGGCGCCGACGACTATGTGCCTATCGCCGTGGACAACCAGGAAGGTCACTGGGTGCGGGGAGCCAAGCTCACCGACGGCTCCGGCAATTTCGAATGGACGAATACGACCCAGATAGATCCGGCTACAAACGAACCTGCGACCTGGATAGGACGAGTAGAGACCACAAACCTGAAAGGAGCCGAAGATAGAATCCGCTCCACGGCCGACGCCTCCTACTCTTTCACCGATAACAGCGGCACCACCACCAACCTCCTCAAAGACGGATCGACCGAGACGGTCCTCGCCAACGGCGCCAGAATCGTCATGGCACAAGACGGAAGCCAGACTGTCACCATTCAATCCGGCTCCGAGACGCACACATACAAGAAAGGTGCCCAGCCCCAGGACGGAACCGGCGATCCGAACGTCGAATATGTTCGCGACATTAGAATCTCTAACGACGGCACCCTCACCATCGTACACAATGATGGCAACGTCGATACCCGCGGCAATAACGGCGTCACGGTCACCACCAATAAGAGCGGCAAAGTCGAAAAAGTAGTCACCAGGGACGGTATCGATCTCAGCATCGGCACCAAGGTCGGTGATGCCACCATCTCGAGTATCGACGTCTATAACGGACGGCCGGTGATAACTTACGACAACAACAACGTCGAAAGATTCAATGACAAGGGCGATCGCCTGCTTTCCGACGACACCGGCAAGCTCTTCCGAACCACCAGCGCCGACGGCAAGACCACCGTCGATTTCGGATATGACAGCGACGGTGAGCTGAACAGCGTGACCAGGACAGCCACTGACCCGACCGGCGAGCCCCGAGTCACCACATTCGACCGCATGGGCAACGGTGACTGGGTCGACAGCGACAACAACAAATATACCTCGCTGTATGTCGACATCAATGGCACCAGCACAATGTTCAACGACAACACATGGCGCCAGATGAAAGCCGACGGCACCGAATCAGTGGAAACATATAAGGAAGGAGTGAGCTGGACCAACGCCAATCGACTTTCTCTCGTGGAGAAAGACGCCCTCGGGCAGGCTACCAGGGTCACGGACTCTCAGAACGTCACGACGGTGTACGGCAGAAACGCCAACGGCGAAGTGATAAGCGTAATGCAGGGCAAGACCGGACTGATCAAGAATCCGGACGGAACCTGGACCAATCCCCTCGCTCCGGATCAGGTGGTTAACGCCACACTGACCGTGGACGGCAGCGGCAAACAGATATGGGTGGGTAACGGCGAGAATCCGATCAACCGCGAAGTCGCCGCCGACGGTACCGTCACATTGACCAGGCCCGACCAGTCGAGAACTGTCTACAGTGCCGACGGCAGGACTGTCACCAATGTCCACAGCCCTGACAGCAAGGTCGACAATGTCGTGACCTCCCGGAGCGGTGAAGTTCGTGTGACCATGAAGGATGGCACAACCTACTCCCAGAACCCGAACGTAGCAGCCAACAAAGTCACAGTCACAGCCCCTGACGGCACTATCTCCACGATCAAAGGCAACCTGAGCGCCACGGAGAGCGGCAACCTCACCTTGCAGGTGATGGGAACGGACCTGAGCAACGCCTACGAGGTCACCAGCGTTTCGACCCTGAGCAACGGTCTGGTAGAAGCGAAGCTATCGAACGGGCATGTTCTTCGTCAGGCCGGCAACCGGATCACCGAATACGATGCCGCCGGCGCCGTGGTCATCGGTAACGACGGGCAGCCAGTAAGCTTCAGCGGTACGATCACTCCTGGCACGAATGGTCAGCCTGTGACAATCACTTCGTCCGAAACCGCGACTGTCTTCAAGAGCGACGGAACTTCTTCAGAGTTCGTACATACCACTGCTGCAAACGGCTCCGATGTCTGGCAAAACGACCAGGGCGTCTCGGTGAAGAATCTCAGCGAACTCGGGGCCGCAAATGCCGGATCGCATGCTACAGCGGCTCTTCTATCCGGTCAGCAGTCGAGCAGCCTGGTGCGTGGTCTAGACTCCCTGATGACCGATGCTCCGGCGGTGGTACCGATAGGAGCCGGTCAAGCGAACAGCAACGGAACCCCGGGGGGTCCGGATAGTAAGGGACCTGGGAGCCTCCACGGTGGGTCCCTCGGTGGCGGCCAACTCACAGATCTACCTGGTGATGGTGAAGACCCGCCGGTGACCGGTGACTTGACCACCGTCGATAACACCGGCTCCACTGGCGACAACATGAGCCAGAACATCCAGGAAGAATGGAAGAAGATTGCCCAGATTGAAGATCCGGTTGCAAGAGAGCAGGCAAAGGAAACTTTCGAGCAACACCTGACTGAAATGCTCGGTGCGGGCACTGAAATGACCACCGGCGGTGGCAGTGGAGCTGAGACCAACCAAGGAGCCGTCGAAGCAGCCAAGACTGAGCAAGCAATCGACACAGTGGTCCAGCAGATGACCGAGGCCGCACTTGCGGAGACGGACCCGGCTAAGCGGGCAGCTGCTCTGGCCGGGGTTGCCGAATTCTCAGAGGTAGTGGGTGGAGCCAAGCAGGCAGCCTCGGATGCGGCAGATGCAGCAGCAGCAGCGGCAGCCGCGCAGGCGAGCGCAGGATTCACGCCGCCGGTCGTCCCGGGTGCTGGAGCCAACCCGGGACAGCTCGGAATTATCACTCAGAGCATGGACGCCCACGACAGCCTGTCCGGTGGTTTCCTTGACCAGAGGAACAAGAGAGAAGATACTCGCGCCGAGACTCGAACAACCGACGACACCGCCGTCAAGGCGAAGAACGAAGACAGAGCGAAAGCCGAAGAGACCTCCAGGGCAGAGCAGGAGCAGTGGCAGCAACAGTATAACCAGACTCAGGAAAGACAACGTGCTGAAGAACAGGCAAGAAAGCAAGCCGAAGAATCGAAACGAGCCTCTGAAGAGGCTCAAAAGCAAGCTCGCGAGGCTGAAGAGCGAGCCAAGAAAGCCCAGGAAGAAGCAGAAAAAGCCGCCAGGGAATCCGAAGAAAGAGCACGGAAGGCGGCAGAAGAAGCAAGGCTACGGTCCGAGCGAGAAGCGAAGGAATCACGAGAGCGCGCCGAACTCGCCCAGCAAGAAGCGCTGAAGGCGCAGCAGCAATACGAAGCCCTCGCCAAAGCCAATGCCGAGCAGGCTCGCAAGGCCGCTGAAGCCGAACATGGAGCCGAAGGCTCCGAGCAAGGTCAGGAAGGCCGGATCGAGAGAGATGCCACAGGGGCAGTCGTCGATCCCGCTCACCATGATGGTTCAAGCCAGCCGGTCTCCGAACATGCAGATGTGGTATCGGGCCACACCGATTCACCTGTATCCGGCGAGCATGCAGGCGACGCCATCGAAGGGCAACCCGGCGACCTTACCAGGTCGATCACACCTGGTGGAGACCACGAAACTGCCGCCGGCGCCGACAGTCAGAATGGCGACACTATTGCCGATGCTCATGCTGGCGCCGTCACCGCCAGCGGCGAGAAAGTCGTAACGACTGATGGTAGCGGCGCCACCACCGTCAATGCAGTCGACACTGCTGTCGGCGGAACGCAACTGAAGACCGGCGCCGAGGGCACCGTCACCGCAGTGGATGGCTCTGGAAAAGTCGTCGAGACCAGGTCTACCGGCACTGTAACCACCGCCGTCAAGACCAGCGATGGAGCCGCTGCCGCAGCCGGAAACGCCTTGAAGCCCGGAGCGACAACTGGCAAAGTCGAGGGCACGGGCAAGGTAGAAGGCACTCCTAGTGGTACCCATGATACTACCAGTGGCGACCACGACCAGGTCGTCGTGCCGGCGCAGACTAGTGATGGTGGCGCCATCGAAGCTGGTCAGGCAGGCAACACCCATGTGCCCGTCGGCAATCTCGACCGCGGCTCCGTCGACGGTGCTGTCGCCACCGGAACAGGCGAAGCTCCCCATGACGTAACGACCGGTCAGGTAGCACAGGGCCAGGGCATCGACCATCTGGGTCAGAAACAGGGCCAACAGCAAGGTCAGCAGCAGGGCAACGATCCTCAGAACCTTCCTCGCAACGGTATCGAGCCTCAAGGTCAAGTGCAGGGACACAATCCGCAAGGTCAGGGTCAACAACAAGGTCAGCAGCAGGGACAACAGCAAGGTCAGCAGCAGGGCAACGATCCACAGAACCTTCCTCGCAACGGTATCGACCCTCAAGGTCAAGTGCAGGGACACGATCCGCAAGGTCAGGGTCAACAACAAGGCCAGCAACAAGGTCAACAGCAAGGTCAGCAGCAGGGTCAACATCAAGGCCAGCAGCAGGGTCAACATCAAGGCCAGCAGCAGGGTCAACAACAAGGTCAGCAGCAAGGCAACGATCCTCAGAACCTTCCTCGCAACGGCACTGATCCGCAGGGTCAAGTAAAGGGACACGATCCGCAAGGTCAGGGTCAGGGTCAGCAGCAAGGTCAGCAGCAAGGTCAACAGCAAGGTCAACAGCAAGGCCAGCAGCAAGGCCAACAGCAAGGCCAGCAGCAGGGTCAGCAGCAGGGTCAGCAGCAAGGCAACGATCCTCAGAACCTTCCTCGCAACGGCACTGATCCGCAGAGTCAAGAACAAGG